>Ga0209992_10000038_pt1 | contig 206052 bp, 158 predicted proteins | sample 2SBtaG_2_FD_182564 | JGI IMG/M metagenome (GOLD analysis project Ga0209992, IMG submission 182564) | Deep subsurface microbial communities from Kolumbo volcano to uncover new lineages of life (NeLLi) - 2SBTROV12_ACTIVE470 metaG (SPAdes)... | ecosystem: Environmental > Aquatic > Marine >... | reverse complement strand
GTTGAACATCAATTCCGGAAAAACTTGAAAAACTGTTCATCTTCAGCCGGAATCACTGTTCACCATAAACCAGAATCGCTGTTCACGTTGCGCCAGAATCAGTGTTCAGATTGGGCCAGAATATGCAAAAACTGCCTGTTGCGTCAATGGTATTGTGAAATATTCAAGATTGAGTGGGTTGGAACGGCATAAGAAGAGACTTGGGCCTTGGGAAAAGCTGTACAACCAACCCCCTATATGTCAGGCTGGCAAAATCTATAACGCGAGATGTCTCCAAATAAGTGTATTAATTCTTAATCATCCAAAAATAATGCTTCGACGGCTTTGTCATGGGAGTTCAAGGCGTTCTCATCGTCATCTCCTTTGGAACGACCCACGAAGCTTTTATTCTGCTGAGCACTTAAGATCGGTAGCGGGTCAAACTGTTTAAACAACGGTACCGAGGATAAAAAGCTGGCCATCAATGAACCACTGCGCAAGATCCAGCTCACAAACCCCGCTGTAAAACTGACCGTCGTGCCTGCCACAAACGTTATCTTGGCCTGATCATCGTCCAAATCCAGGCTCATTTCTTCTTTCATTTGATCTAACTGCGCCCACAATTCCGAGTCTTCCGGAATCAGGGTGAGTTCTTCCAATTGTGCGGCTTTAACCGTCTCATTCAATTGTAACGTGGTCTAGAAGAATTTAACGGCACTACCACGATAGGCCGCCGCACCCTTTGATATTCTTGCCGCCATCGAATCCGCGCTAGTAAAAATATATCCGTATCTTCTTTGTCCTTACCGGACGATGGGGTACAACAAACAGTAGGCGGCTTATAGCGACCGCCGACCAACATCGGAATTGACAACTTAAAAATCGTTCGGTAATTTGAGACTTGATTAAAACAGCGCTTCTATTGCTTTTTCTCTATTATTCGATTCTGTTTGTACTGAAAGTTTGACACTATGCCCGACCCGCGAATCCCCGGCCCAGTATGCATCGATCGTATGACCAGCCCAATTGACGAAGGGACTTGTGCACGAGCCTACATGCCACCGCCCGGCCCGGTAATGTTTGAATCGCCAGCTACGAACCTGGTTGATCTGGAACGTGCTCTGGGTGCGCTGCAAGCGGAGAGCGCGCAGTTCGCAATGCGTTTTATCAAAGACAGCAGGGTCAGGATCAATTATCTGGCTGAAATCAAGACTTACAGCGCAAAAATTAGCGCTGAGGTTAAAAGCGGTCGAATCTCCGTGCACAAAGGACATCTGCTGGCGCACGAAGCGCGCAATACCATACTTGATGCAATGCGACTTAAGTCCAGCGACATCGGCCGGGCATATGCTGAAAGTTTGAAAGCCAAGGGCTGGAACCTGGAACAGCTTTACGCGAAATATGCTAAAGAATTCTTCGACAAGCCGTTCGATGCATTGACTGATAGTCAACGCAACCGAGTCAAACTCGAGATTATCAAAAGCGCCGGCAGAGATAGCCCTAAAGCGACCCGTGCCGCCGGGCGTCTAGGCCAACTCGGCAAGGGACTGTGGGTGCTAACCATTGGCATCGCGGTCTACAACGTCAGCACGGCAGAAGACAAAGTCGGGGCAGTCGCCCAAGAGGGGGCAACCATCGGCGGTGGCATTGCGGGCGGTGCCATCGCTGGCGCAGCGACGGGGTTGGTGTGTGGTCCTGGTGCGGTTGTCTGTTCTTCGGTGCTGGTCGTCGTCGGCGGCGCACTTGGCGCATTGGGAATGAGCTATGTCTTCGACTGGGTTTGGGAGTGACGATATTTTCATCGCTACCAACATTATTCGGATCGAAAATGAAATCAATAAGCCGGATATGTACCGAATCATCGGCGCGGATGGTCGGAAAGGCCCCTGCACATTCGGCAAATTAATAGAAGAGCAATTTGACTGCGCGGGGTGGTACCTGCTGCTACTCACCGAAGACTCGCCTTATGAGGAATGTTTGCACATTTTGCTGCTCGATAATAACTGTGGATTACTCGATTCAATCGACATCGGTGCGCCATACACGCCGGGCATTCTGGAAAACGTGCACCCAGAGCAGGATCATTTAAAGTTCGAGATGTATGGATACATTTGGCGGATAAAAATCCATCGCAACGCTAAGCGGTGGCCAGCATTTGCATTACCGCGCGGCGCGTCCCGGCCCATTAGCCGACTACTGCATCCCCGCTGTATCGAACTGCAGCAATCCGACAATATCGACCTTTAGCGGCTACGACTGATCAACCACCAACCCGAAACTTTCTTATTCAAAAAACTTTTCCGTGGGCGCAGGACAACAGACGGCAGCCTCAGTTGGATAGATGGAAGCTATCCGCTTCAACGCAATCAAGTCGAATAGACCTGGGAACTGTCCAACTCGGGCTGACGGGGCACAGTAGCAAGTATCGATGACTGTGATCTCCAATGAGGCGCAATATCGTGTCGTAAATATGTCGCAATGATTTCCCGCAGGGCAACCCATATTTCTAATAAATTTCAGGCCGCCTGAATTTTAACGTCATTCGATCACTTTCCCCTATGGCGATATATTGAGCTTTGTCTTGATCACCCAGTATGAGTCGAGGAGGCAGCGTCCACACACCGTTGGGATAATCTTTGCTGTCTCTGGGGTTTGCGTTAATTTCAGACGCTTGCAAGAACTCAAAACCAGCCAGTTTTGCAATGCGAATGACATAATTTTGTTGAACGTAACCGTTTTTAGCGCGGAGATCCTGCTCCTCTTCTGGATTAGCCCGATGCTCAACAACTCCGAGGATTCCTCCGGGTTTCAACGCGCGATACATGGCGTTAAACGCATTCAATTCTTCGCCTTTAACCATCCAATTATGAACATTACGGAAGGTCAAAACCCGGTCGGCGCTCTCTACCGGGGCAATGTCGATATCATTCGGAGGATTGAATGTAGTAACAATGATTCGATCGTAAATTTCTGGATTAGCCTTGAATGTTTCATCCAACTCCTCGATCATTTCGCGATAGAACCTAGCCCTGAGTTTGGACGAAAACCCAGCAACATAAAGTTTGCCTTTAGCTCTAAGTACCGGCGCTAAAATTTCAGTGTACCAACCTTTTCCAGGCCAGATTTCAACGACACTATGGTCAGAGTTTAACTCAAAAAATTCGAGGGTTTCAACTGGGTGTCTATAGGCGTCCCGCGCTCTATTTTCCGGCGCTCGGTGACCTCCGTTCAATGATTGTGCAATAGAAACCGCTTTTTCTGGCACAGATGCCGGTACAGATTGCAAATTTGATTGCGCGCCTAATTGTGATCCGGATGTTTCATTACCTTCTTGTGTGCAGGCCTGCAAAACCAGAAGAGTCAAGAAAATTAAAACTTCAGTTGATGGAAATTTATTCATAGTCCAATGCCCGGTTTATAAACACTGTCAAATGGTTAGATAGACTTAAACGGAATAAGATTCAAATATTGAATTCAAATTTACCAAGGTATCATTTAATTTTATTGCTGTTCCCGTAATGACAAACGGTATTTTTCTTAGACGGCATTTCAATCTTACCTGACCTCTAGCAAAAACTGCGTTGAAACCTCAGTGTGTTTAGAACTGAGCGAATCGAAACACTTCTACAATAACTACGGGCAATGTCCGTATAATAATCAATTTTTGACACTTCTCAGTACAAAACGACAGGCTAGTCGGAAATTGAATTTTACCGAACGATAATCGGTTAAATTGTATCTTTCACCACAGCTAGAAAAGGGTTATAACGGACCCGACGCTCAGGCGATTTATACGTGTCCAGGTCCCGGGAATTTGTCGGCACAGTGTGATGGCGGACTCTGCGTTGAAGCTACGGCTGGGACAAATTGGCCGTTTTTGGGTTCAATCCGTAAAGATGAGATCGTCTGCTCCTGTCCTATAGCGGCGGCACCTCAAATCGGTTTTCAGTTTATTGGACCGGCCGACTGCAACCGTGATTTTTTTGAGCAGTTTTGCGGAATTCAGGGAGGTGGCGCCAACGGCACAAGCGTTTCCACTGGAACACGGTTGGCCGTCGGTGCGGTCACCGGAAGCGGAACGATCCTCACAAAGTTGCTAACTGGAAGCATCACACCCACTAACCGCTGCTTTTTCCCGGTCAATTCAGATAGCGATCCGTAAACATTTGCCAGTGGTGCGCTTTATGCAGGCTTCAAATACACAATGAGTAGAATCTAAGGCATGAAATTCGTGGCCCGTTAAAACAATCGTTGACCAGGAGAAAGAATCGGTACAACACTTAAATAATTCGAACGAGTTATTGTAATAACCCTTCTCAGGATGATGATGTTGGCCGTGTGCTTATCGACCGTTGAGCCTGCTATGGTGCTGGCCCAGGATCTCCCAAAAGCTCCACTATTGCTGTTGAATTGACGGAGATGCTCCAGGTCTTCGGCTTTTTCCTCATGGTATTGATAGGGCTCGAACTTCTGGAAACCCTAAAAGCTTAGCTGGAGGAAGACAAGGTAGACGCGGAGGTCGTGTTTTTAGTTGCACTAGTCGCCGTTTCCCGAAAAGTAGTCATCCTTGACTATACAAATCTTTCTCCAGATTTATTGTATGGAATGTCGACGCTGATAGTAGTACTAGGGATTGGATCTTTTCTTCTACGTCGAGCGGCCTATCCCCCTCCAAGTAGAAGGAAGGGGACGCATGAAGGCTAAATTTTCAGATTTTAAATCTGTTTTATTTGCCAACTTAATAATGTCAGATATACCGTGAACCTGTGTCATTCGGTAGACAAAACGACATTAAATCGATCAGCACTTAAATCGAATGCCAGTCCGTATACAGGTATGTCACAATTATCGCCGATCGTATTGAAGCGGAATGATGTACCTATGTACTGTATAACTTTGCTCTTGTGATCAGCCTTGACTGAGAGCGGGGCGAACTTCAATGCATGGAATGCTTTCCAAATCTCACCATCGCCCGCAGCATCGAAATCCATATAGAAGATGCCCAGCCTCTTGCCTTCACAGCTATGATATAAATCGTCCGGGCTATTTGCCTGAGAATTCATAGAAAACAAAACTGATAAAAAAATCAATAACGTACGCATAAAAAGCCTCTTCGGATTAATCATTTATTTTTATTTATTCCTGACGCATGCGCGCAGGTGTTCACGCCTCTTAGATTACAAACGACCCGCAGTGTTCCCGTACCCAGTATCATCTTGTACGGACCTATCGGTCTTATGTTTCAGATCAGAGAGACTAAACCATCAAACTAACCCTTAACAAATCACTGCGTCCGGCGAATAATCCACTAAATATATATTTAATCTTTTCGCCTACTCAGAATCAAGTCGGTTGGATCCTGCCCATGCAATAATTTGTGACGCTGAAATGCCACTACCTGATTTTCCATGGGTCTATAAAAATCGGATAAACGATCAATGATGATATCAAAGTCGAGTAGAATCCATACCTTTTCAAACTGCGGACATACCCTCTCCTGATTCCCCAGAGACACTGTTTCAAGTGTTGTTTCTAGAATATTCGAGAAATCTGCTGACAACATTGTAGGCATCCACCAACTGCTTTATCGCAATGCGCTCGTCGGCACCGTGGATACGGTTGAGTTCAGATTGGGAAAACAGCGCCGGAAATATTCCGAAACAGGGAATATTGTGTGCGCGAAAGTACTTTAAGTCGGTAGATGCCGGAAAAAGGAATGGAGTGACTTCGGCGTCATTAAACACATCCTCAATAGCGCGGCGAATTCTGTCAAAGCTTTCGTTAGAAAACGCAGTTTCATTGGATGGCGATTGGCGAATTATCTCTATTTTTACACGTTCATCGTTAATGGTATTTTTAAGGTCGACAATAAATTCATCAATGTCCACGCCCGGCAAAAGACGACAATCGAGTATCGCCCCGGCTTTTTTGGCTAGAACGTTCTTAGCACTACTGCCAGATATTTGACTTACCGCGACCGTATTGCGAAACATCGCATGAAGGTACGCATTGTCTTGAAGGGGTAAGTGAATATGTTTACCAATAAGCGGCAGTTTCAGAGCACGTTTAATAATACGGCTAAGCTTTTGGCTCTTGTATGACATCGATTGCAGAAATCTTTCGGTAACGGGCAGCGTAAGCAGCTCACTCTCGTATTCCGTGGCCTTACTCACCGCATTGAGAATAATACGTAATGGGTATTCACGAGGCGGTGCGGAGCTGTGGGATGTGGTTTCCACTTCGACTGATAATTGTAACCACAGGCTGGCCTTTTCGGCGGTGTCGACCAAAAACATCGGGCTCGATGCTTCAATAAGGTCAGCCACCCCAAAACCGCCTTCTCCGAGTAAAATACTTGGCTTTATTTCCGACAATAGTGTGTCGGCAATAAACTTCGCCCCTTCTTTACCACCCTGTTCTTGATCGGCCGTACACAGAAAGCGTACCGGAATTTTTTTGTCGCTGGTTAAGAAGGCGGTGAAAAAAACCGTGAGCAGTCCTTTCATATCAATAGCGCCGCGGCCCCAAATCTGCCCCTTTTCCTGAGTACCAGAATAAGGTGGATGTTTCCAATCGCGTCGGTCGGCAGAAACTATATCGGAGTTTGACAGTAATACGACGTATGAATTATTCAAATCCCCCGTCAACAATTCCGGATTGCCGTGCGTGGCAACAAGATTGGTGCGGCCTTTCGGTGAAAGCAAAATACGTCCGCTTAAATTATTAGCCTCAAGTATATTTAATAGAACCTGGCAAATTTGCCGTTCACCAGCTGCTGTGGATGAATCCACCTGCAGAAGTAAAGTTAACAAACGCGCCATAAAGCTACTTACGTCGTCGGTCGTTGGTTTCTCCGGTAATTGGTAGCTTTTCCAATCAACCATGGCAATTTGCGCAGCGGCGCGCATGCCATATCGAATCATCGATGAGTGGATGATTTGCCACACATGTTCCGACATCTCGGCAGCGTTTCTAAAAGTAGCCGGATTTAAGGTTGGACCAATGTGCAAGCGAACATCAATATTGCCTTCTTTACCAAGATTGAAAATGTGCTGAAATAAACTGGTATCACCGGTCCACTGAATAAGTTCAGGCGCCGCATAATTGAGTGTTGCCGGTAACACCGGCGCATTGGAGCGAATAGCCACGTCAAAGGCACCATAACGAAACGGCAGCAAGTCCTGTCCATTACTCGTGGTACCTTCTGGAAACACGAAGATATTCTGTCCCCAGACTAAACGTTCGGCGGCTTTACGTTTAAGATCACTACGTTCTGACTTGGAATCGCGTTTGAAATACAAGGTGCCGACCATTGAGCCAGCCAAGCCAATTATCGGCCACCACCGAACTTCAGATTTTGAGATAAATATTCCCGGTATAACGGAACCGAGAATAATAATGTCAAAGTACGACATATGATTGGCGGCTATCAGGTAACCATCCTTCCTCGGAACCAGTTCTCCTTCGGTGCGCACTCGAATACCAAAAAGTAAACATAGAATGCGCGCCCAAAATTGCACCAATATCATGTTTGCACGTCGCTTACGCTCGTTGGGTAGCAAAAAGATAAAGATTCCAAAACACATGATCAAAAATGTGTAAAAAATCAGTGCAGACAAGCGTAGCAAGCTATATAAACTTCGCCGAAAGTTAGTCTTGTTGCTCAAAGACGCTTCTTTTTTCATAGTGCCTTGGTTCGAGTGACAATAAGGAGTGCCAAATGATCAGACCTAAAATTAATTGTGACATAAACCGAATAATGAAAACACAACCGAATGCCATCAAGGCTTAGAATTATCGTAGGGAGATGAGAGATTATGCGACTTCGCTCTATCACCATTTGAATAAGAATTGCAGCAATCGAAAGCGGTTTAAATCCATTGCAGGCTGCTTAAGAAAACAGCTTATCCAGCAAACCGTTTCAAGACCTATCATTTGCCCTTATCCGGCCAATACCACGAGGGTTCATCCAACATGCTTTGGCCGATTACTTGAGTTTGGCCAAGATTTTTTTCTAGCGCCAACGAATTGCATTGTTCCCATTTTTCCAATGCGGCTATAAGCCTATTGGAATGCGATACGACCCAAACTTGTGTTGACTCTGCTGCGTAAATAATTAACCGGGCAAGTGCCGGGAGTAAATCCGGATGCAAGCTGGTTTCAGGCTCATTCAAGACCATCAATGGCGGAGGTCTTGGTGTAAGCAGCGCTGCGACCCATAGCAAAAATCGCAATGTACCATCGGATAACTCTAATCCGGATAGTGGCCGCAACAGACCTTCCTGGTATAACTCCACGGCGAAGCGTCCATCTTGTTGCACATTAATATTCAATTTAGCCCCAGGAAAGCCATCCGTAATCGAATCATCAAGCGCCTGCGCATCGCCAATTTCTAGTATTGTTTGCAAGGCTGCGGCCAAATCCCGACCATCGTGGTGAAGCACTGGCGTTCGAGTACCTAACTGGGGTAATCTGGCAGGCGCCTCAAAATCTGTCCTAAAGTGATCATAAAACCGCCAGCCACGAATATGTTCCCTTAAGCGAAGAATTTCGGGAATTTTTTCGGGATTTGCCGCCTGACTGAAAATACTTTCAAAGCTATTTTTATATTGCTCGATGACTTCCCAATTTCGATTCGAGCGAACTTTTATCACCGCCCCTTCTCGATCAACCAATAGGCTTGCAAGTCGAAAACTGGGGCCTGCCCAAATACATTCCCGTTTGATTTCTGGATCTAATGAAAATGCAGACGGGGACGCAGAAGGTGGAGGTAAACCCAATGAGATTGAATAACCAAAATCCTGGCCACAAAATCCGAGCCTTAGTCTTACAGTTTTCTTTCTCGGACCACCTTGTATTGGCACATCACCCTTGCGCATGCGTTCGGACAATTTTTCCGGACCAGCCCAAATTGTAGAGTCCAACCCGCCCTCTTTGGCCAAAGCATTAACGACACCACCTTGCGCAGTTTCGGATAATAATCTGAGCGCTCGATATAGATTAGATTTACCACTGGCGTTTGCTCCGGTAATCACATTTAGATTGCCGAGCGGAATCACCAATTTAAGCAAACTTCTGTAATTGCCAATCGCAAGTGTTTTTATCATTCGGATAATTCAGAAAAACGCACACCGAACGAGTAAAACGCAGTGATTACCAGCACCTTCGTAGTGACAGCCGTATCAGAAAACAAACTTACCGCTGCGGCAAAGGAACATAGTCACGCTGCGTCTCCCCGGTATAAACCTGTCGAGGACGAATAATCCGGCCGCCAGATTCAACTTGTTCCTTCCAATGAGCGATCCAACCCGGCATCCGTCCTAGGGCAAACATCACGGTAAACATATTCAAAGGAATACCCAGTGCGCGAAGGATAATACCGCTATAAAAATCAACATTGGGATACAGGTTTCGGTCTTTGAAATAGGCATCCTCAAGCGCCACTTCTTCAAGCCCCCGCGCAAGATCAAGCAATGGATCTTTAACACCGAGTTTAGCCAGAATCACCGCCGCAGATGCCTTAAGGATCTCAGCCCGCGGATCAAAGGCCTTGTAGACGCGGTGACCAAAGCCCATCAGTTTCACTTCTCTTCTTTTGACCCGCTCCATATAATCTTTATACGAAATCCCATTTTCATGAATCTCTGAGAGCATCGCCAATACCGCCATATTAGCACCACCATGCAGTGGACCCCACAGCGCGCAAACGCCCGATGCACAACTGGCAAACAAATTGGCACCACTCGAAGCAACCAAGCGTACTGTACTGGTTGAACAATTCTGTTCATGATCGGCGTGGAGAATAAACAAAAGCCGGATCGCATCTTCTACATCGTGATCTATTTCATACTCATTATATGGAACCGAGAACATCATGTGGAGAAAATTCTGACAATAATTGAGTTCTGGATTTGGGTAAATTATGGGTTCACCGCGAGAAGTTTTAAATGCCGCCGCGGCTATCGTACGAACTTTCGATATGAGTCTTGCCGCAGCGGTTTCAAATGTAGCCTCGCCCTCCATCTCCAGAACGTCAGGGTGGTGACAACTGACCGCATTGATCATTGCCGATAGTACCGCCATCGGATGCGATGTGGCGGGAAAGCTTTCAAAAGCATTACGCAGCCCTTCATGCAGACATTCGTGTTCTGACAACAAACCGCTAAATTGGTCTAGCTTCGCTTGTGTCGGCAAACTACCATGAATCAGCAAAAGCGCCGTTTCCACAAATGAGCTATGCTTTGCCAATTGCTCGATCGGAATGCCACGATACCGCAGTATTCCTTTTTCCCCGTCGATAAACGTGACGCTAGATTCACAGGCACCCGTATTGCCAAACCCTTGATCCAACGTAATCACTCCGCTTTCGCTTCTTAATTTGGCAATATCGATTGCTTTTTCGTTCTCGCTCCCCACCACTATAGGTAGCTCCATCGAATGTGTACCTACGGTTAAACTTGCGCTCATTTCCTGTGCATCGCTCATAGTCACCTCCGGTTGCCTAATTATAGAATTACATCGTTGCAAATTTTAACTTCTGGCGCTGGTATCCAAAGACTCACAATCCTTTAAACGCATTCTCTATTCAGCTGGCGCCATTCAATCTTAAGTGAATTGACCAAGCATATCCATGGACAGGCGTGGTTCGGCGGTTTATTCTCGTTGTACACCAAAAGAAACCTTACAAAACTGCTTCATACATTTAGCTGGGCAATTTATCGGTGCTTGTTTGCTCGACCAAACCGATACATCTTGAAACAGGGGGAATTCTGCATGAATAGATATCGTTTCGTTGTCATGGGCTTGTGCTTCTTGATATGTAAACGCTGGTGCGGTAACGGGTATCGTATCACCGCTATTGACGGGTTGGTTGAGTGATTATTTTCAAGGATTTGCCGCTGCGTTTATTGCATTGGCCATAATAGTTATATCCTCTGTGCTTGGGTTGGCACTGTTTGCATACCCTGATCGCGAGGACAGAGAAACCGTGTAGCTGTTTAGAGAATTTTTGAATAGTCCGAATAGATTGATTTAGGCACCTATTGACTCAACCTTGTACGCAAAACCCAATCGCACATCCATATGGAGCAGTCGGTGTACTTTTCCGTCGATCTCAATGCGCGACTAGACGAAAGGGCCCAAGATACTCACTGCTGGCACATCACAAGACTACGCTATTTCGTTAACCTACCTAAATAAGTTGGGACCGAACCCAACCGTCTAGCCTCGGTTTTTCAACCCATCCCTTGGAGACCAACGGGTAATTCTATTGCCAACATTAACGCATCTTCACGGCCATTTATCGCGGGATAATATGCTTTTCGTACGCCAATCTCGTTGAAACCCATTTTTCGATACATATTCAAAGCCGATATATTGGTGGGGCGGACTTCCAACATTAAAGACTGGGTTCGATTCTCAATCGCCACCTCGATTAATTTGGCCATCATCGCCTTGCCGATGCCTTGTCGCTGAACCTGCGGGGAAACACAAATATTCATCACGTGGGCCTCACCAGCACCAATCGACAAAATCCCATAGGCAACCACCTGATCGATATGCTCGCAAACCCAACATAAATAGCCCACACTAAGACAATCCCGGAAGGTTTTTGACGTCCACGGAAAGTTATAAACCTGCTTTTCGATTTCCAATATTGTTTTAAGATCCGATAGCCGCATCGGTCGAAATTCGTTTAAATCCATTGTTGCAGCGATGCTGGGACAATATTTGGCATAGAAATCCCTCTCGGCGTCGTAGGCTACTAATTTTTTAAAAAAGTCGAATATTTGATTCATATTGAAAAAAGCTTAGCAAATTTATAACTAGTCAACATCATGCTCCGTGCGGTGGTCCAAGTTTCCAGTGTAGATCCCTCCGAAGAATAACCACGCGGCAAAGTCAAAGGCAGCACAAAATTATATCGCGGCTAGCCACCGATCCCTTCAACTAACCGTTATTTTTTAATTCACAAGACAAAGCAAAAATATTAATTACCACGTTCACCGTCAAATGTACGCAACGCTAGTAAAAGATCAACCCATGCCTTGCGTTTCTCCAGCGGCGACCGGAGTAAATAGGCCGGATGATAAACCACTATGACAGGGATGTCCTGGTAGTAATGAACTTTGCCACGGAGGCGTGCCAAAGGCGCATCAGTTTTAAGTAAATTCTGTGCTGCGACACGTCCTGCGGCCAGAATTATTTTGGGTTTTAACAACGCTACTTGCTGGCGTAAAAATCCTTCGCAGGAATCAACTTCAATTGGCCTGGGATCCCTATTCTGAGGTGGACGGCATTTGAGTATATTGGCGATAAAGACTTCATCCCGCTGCAATCCCAATGCTTTTAGCATCTCGGTTAATAACTGACCGGCCCGGCCGACAAACGGCTTGCCTTGTTGATCCTCGCTGGCCCCTGGAGCCTCGCCAATCACCATCCAAGAGGCGTTGTAACTGCCGCTGCCAAACACTGTTTGCTTGCGCGTTTCATGCAAACTACAGGTGGTACAGGCAGCAACCTGCTGTTTCAGATCGGACCAATTTACATCGCATTTTTTATCGGCTACTGGCGAGTCTCTCTTCTCAAATTCTATTCGCACAGCGTCTAATTTAGGCTGATCGGAAACTTGAACGGATGTACTTTCAGATTGCTCTGAAGCATACGAATTGGAAACAGAATTGGACTTTTGCAGCCATACTTGTATACCCATCGCTTGTAAGTAATCTAACCGCTTATTCTTATCCACGATCAACCCTAATTGCCACCATACGAACCCATACTTTCACACAAAGCGATTCGCCATAATCCATTGGCCATATTTCGCAATATATTTAATTCCAGGCAGTAGCCTTCGATCATAATGCGTCAAACATCTCCGGCCACTTGAGGATGTTTGCGCGACTGTGCAGCGGCTAGTTTGTTAACCGCGTTAAGGTAAGCTTTTGCTGAGGCAATGACAATGTCGGTATCGGCGCCCTGTCCATTGACTATACGCCCCTCTTTTTCCAGGCGGACGGTAACTTCCCCTTGCGCATCGGTACCGCTGGTAATGTTATTTACCGAGTACAGTTGTAGCGATGCGTTAGTCGCAACGACAGATTCTATCGCTCTGAGACTTGCGTCAACCGCACCACCGCCGGTACCAACCCCAGTCACTTCATCTCCGTCAACACTCAATGTAACCTTAGCCTCGGGGATTTCTCCAGTTTCCGAGCATACCCGCAGCGCAACCAATTGCACCCCGTCGTCTTCAGCATCTACGCTAGCCTCAGAAATTAAGGCCTGCAAGTCTTCATCAAAAATCTCGTGCTTTTTATCGGCCAACTGCTTGAACAATAAAAAAGCTGCGTTTAGACTTTCCTCCGTATCAAACTCCGCACCTAATTCGTTCATTCGGGTTTTGAATGCATTTCTTCCCGAATGTTTGCCTAACACCATACGATTCGCAGACCAACCCACATCCTGAGCTCGCATAATTTCATAGGTTTCACGACTTTTTAGCACACCATCCTGATGAATTCCGGCTTCATGCGCGAATGCATTTGCACCGACAATCGCCTTGTTCGGCTGAACTGGAAATCCGGTAATACTGGACACCAGTTTGGAACATGTCACAATCTCACGCGTATCGATTCTGGTCTGACACGGAAAGACATCCTTACGAGTTTTAACCGCCATCACAACTTCTTCCAACGACGCGTTTCCAGCACGCTCCCCCAAACCGTTAATTGTGCACTCAACCTGGCGTGCGCCGCACATCACGGCGGATAAAGAATTCGCCACCGCCAATCCCAAATCATTATGGCAATGCACCGAAAAAATCGCCTTATCCGAATTCGAAATTCTGCTGATTAAATTGGCTATTGTTGTTCCAAACTGCTCCGGCACACTGTAACCGACGGTATCCGGAATGTTTAGAGTCGTTGCTCCCGCATCGATTACCGCCTCAAGAATACGACACAAAAAATCTTCTTCTGAACGCCCCGCATCTTCCGGCGAAAACTCTACGTCATCGGTATACTGTCGAGCTCGTTTGACCGCGCGAACGGCGTATTCAATAACTTGGTCCGGTTGCATCTGCAACTTCATCTTCATATGGATCGGCGAAGTAGCGATAAATGTATGGATACGCTTTCGTTCAGCCTCCTTAAGCGCATCGCCAGCCTGGTCTATATCTTTATCCAACGCTCTGGCCAATCCACATACAGTGCTATCCGTTATACACTGTGCTATAGCTTCGACACCCGCAAAATCGCCCGGACTTGCAGCAGGAAAACCCGCTTCAATCACGTCTACTTTGAGTCGTTCCAGTGCTTTAGCGATGCGAACTTTTTCATCGCGTGTCATCGACGCACCGGGGCTTTGCTCGCCGTCACGCAACGTAGTATCAAAAATAATTAATTGCTCGTTCATGAGATTACTCCAACTTCCTCCGCGCGTATCTTATAAATTTACACGGCGGAAAATCCGTTAAGACAGAGGGGAAACTTACCTAGAATTACTAAATCGCTATGAATGCCCCTCAGGGCAGAAGCGGAAAGTATACGCGGAGTAGTCGATGGGATTTTGACAGAACCAAGGAAGCCCTGCAGTCGGACTGCGACGTACAAATAATTTTAGAATTGTCGATCAAATTGGACGTCATAATTGTACTCTGACATTACTGTCGTCTAATATACCGAGCATTGGCTTGTTTGCCAAGGCCAAACTGTCGACTATCTGCGCTGGTTGCGCCTGCGTCGCCGGCGCAATGCAAAAGTTAACGCTGGCCCTGATATCGCATAGCTTAAAAATAGCATAAACAGCATCACTGGCGGGTGCGCAAAAACCAGCCCGAAAGAAAGCATAACCGCGATCGCAACTACAAAGGGAACGCGGCCCCGCAGATTGATATCCTTGAAACTGTAATAGCGAAAGTTACTGACCATCAATAGACCGCTTAGCATGGTAATGACCAGCACAAAGTAACTCAGGGTTTCTCCTTCGAATCCATATTCGGTTGCAACCCAAACCAATCCGGCTAATATAGCTGCTGCCGAAGGACTCGGCAGACCTTGAAAATAGCGTTTATCTGCCGTCTCCAATTGGGCATTGAATCGAGCCAGGCGTAGCGCACAACCGGCGGCATAAACAAAAGCCGCAAACCAACCAAATTTACCCAAAGTCGACAGCGACCAAACATACACGACCAATGCAGGTGCGGCACCAAATGACACCATGTCGGCCATGCTATCATAATGCGCACCGAATTCACTTTCGGTGTTGGTCAACCTGGCCACACGACCATCCAAACCGTCTAGAATCATCGCAACAAAGATGACCACAGCCGCCAATTCAAATCGTTGGTTGAAGGCCGCGGTAATTGCATAAAATCCAGAGAACAACGCCGCGGTTGTGAATAGATTCGGCAGCAAATAAATGCCACGCCGACGGCGGCTGGAATCGGTACTATCCATATCCATTAAACGATGGCGATTTAAGCATTTTATCGGGGCAGGAAACTACCGGTAAGCGAAAATCTAAACAGACTACGACCGGCTATAATTCCTCAGTTTTTAGCTCTATCGACGATCTTGTTGGCTTTGATCCACGGCATCATTCCACGCAATTTCGAACCTACTTCTTCGATCGAGTGTTCCCGCCCTAGACGCCTTTTTGCCTTCATGCTGGCATTACCGGATCGATTCTCAAGGATAAATTCTCGGGCAAATTCACCACTCTGAATTTCTTTTAGAATTTTGGCCATCTCTTTTTTTGTACGATCGGTAATCACACGCGGCCCCCGGGTCAAATCGCCGTATTCAGCTGTATTCGAGATCGAGTAGCGCATATTAGCGATTCCACCTTCATACATCAGATCGACGATCAATTTTAGTTCGTGCAGGCACTCGAAGTAGGCCATTTCAGGTGCATAGCCAGCTTCCACCAAGGTCTCGTACCCGGCCTGAACCAATGCTGTGGTTCCTCCACAAAGCACCGCTTGCTCACCAAATAGATCAGTTTCAGTTTCTTCCTTAAACGAGGTTTCAATAACCCCGGCGCGGCCCCCGCCATTCGCCGAAGCATAAGACAAAGCGATCTCTTTGGCCTGCCCGGACGCGTCCTGAAATACCGCGATTAGCGACGGCACACCACCGCCTTCGGTATAGGTCGAGCGCACTAAATGACCCGGCCCTTTAGGCGCCACCATAACAACGTCCAAATCGGCGCGTGGTAATATCTGTTCAAAATGAATATTGAATCCATGCGCAAAGGCGAGCACTGAAGATTGTTTAATATTCGGCTCAATCACATCTGCGTATAAAGCAGCTTGGTGTTCGTCCGGCGCTAGAATCATCACCAAATCGGCCCAAGCTACGGCCTCTTCGATAGGCATTACATTCAAACCCGCATTACTCGCTTTAGCAGCAGACGAAGAATCCGGACGCAACCCAACAACGACATCTACGCCAGATTCTTTCAGATTATTGGCGTGCGCGTGCCCTTGCGAACCGTAGCCGATGATTGCAACCTTTCTCGCTTGAATGACAGAAAGGTCCGCGTCTTTATCATAATAAACTTGCATTAGTGTCCTCGTATTCAGATTTCATTATTCAGTAATATTCCAGCGCTGAGTTTAACAATCGCGGGTTGGATCAAACATAGATATTCTCCACCGATCGGTACGATCCTGCCGTACGGTACAACGGCGAAACGCTGTATGTTCAAATTTCATCAGCCCCATTGGTTTGATTTAATTGAACAGGTTCAGCCTAATTTATAAATGCAACCCCTTTTCACCCCGCAATATACCCGTAGGCCCCGATCGCACAACTTCTACAATTGCTTGCTCATCCAACGCTTCTATAAAGGCATCTACCTTGCTGGACGTTCCGGTAATTTCAATAACATATGTGCTCGGAGATACGTCAATAATATTGCCGCGGAATATATCGGATAACCGTTTAGCCTCTTCCCTTGCATTACCTTCCGCGCGAACCTTGACCATCATTAACTCACGCTCAATATGCTCCGCCTCTGCAAGATCGGTCAGTTTGACAACGTCGACCAACTTGTTCAACTGCTTGGTAATCTGCTCGATTATTCTATCGCTTCCGCGAGTCACCAGAGTCATACGTGACAGTGTCGGATCCTCAGTAGGCGCAACAGTCAAGGATTCGATATTGTATCCACGGGCAGAAAAAAGTCCGGAAACACGAGACAACGCGCCAGCCTCATTCTCCATCAATAGTGAAATAACATGTCGCATCAGGCAAGCTCCCGATCACCAATTGATCCTGGAGCCAAGCGCATCTCGTGATGGGCTTTGCCAGCTTCTATCATAGGGTAAACGTTTTCGGTCTGATCGGTAATAATATCGAGAAAAACCGTACGATCTTTCAACTTTAAGGCCTCGTCGAGTGCACCTCGAACATCCTCGGGTTTTTCCACCAACATGCCGACATGCCCATAGCTTTCAGCCAATTTCACAAAGTCGGGAATAGTATCCAGATACGAATGCGAATAGCGACTTTCGTACTGAAACTCCTGCCATTGCCGAACCATCCCCATATAACGATTATTCAGATTTACGATTTTTACCGCCGCATTGTATTGCAAAGCGGTTGATAACTCCTGCAAGCACATTTGAATGCTGGCTTCGCCAGTGACGCACACAACATCAGATTTAGGAAAGGCCAATTTGACTCCAATTGCAGCCGGCAAACCGAAGCCCATGGTTCCAAGTCCGCCTGAATTAATCCACCGGCGTGGTTTCTGGAACGGATAATATTGTGCCGCCCACATCTGGTGTTGTCCAACATCTGAAGTTACATAAGCGTCGCCTTTAGTCGCTTCATAAAGCTGTTCAATCACGAATTGCGGCTTGATGATTTTCGAATCGCGATCGTATTTCAAACAATCAATACTCCGCCATTCGTCTATCTGCTCCCACCAAGCAGTCAAGGCTTTCTTATTCGGCTTTTTCTTATTCGCCTTGATCAACGCCATCATGTCTTTAAGAACCGGTTTAACTTCGCCGACAATTGGAACATCGACGGTTACGTTCTTAGCAATCGAAGCTGGATCCACATCGATATGGACGATCTTGGAATCCGGACAAAATTCACTTAACTTACCGGTGACCCTATCGTCAAACCGGGCACCTATCGCAATCAGCACATCGCATTCGTGCATCGCCATGTTGGCTTCGTAGGTACCGTGCATACCCAGCATTCCTACAAACTGCTTGTCCTTAGCCGGAAAAGCACCCAAACCCATCAAGGTATTGGTAATTGGATAACCCAGCGTGCGCGTAAACGCGGTTAATTCTTTTGCACCCTCGCCCAACACAACCCCGCCGCCACTGTAGATCATTGGCCGCTCTGCTGCCAGAATCAGCTCGATAGCTTTTTTGATCTGACCCTTGTGTCCTTTAACCGCCGGGTTATATGAACGCATGGATACGCTGCGTGGATACTTATAAGGCACCTTTATATTGGGATCTGTAATGTCCTTCGGAATATCCACTACAACCGGGCCTGGCCGGCCCGTGGTCGCCACATGGAACGCTTTTTTTATAGTCTCCGCAATTTTCGTAACATCCTTGATCAAGAAATTATGTTTTACACATGGCCGGGTAATACCAACCATATCAACCTCTTGGAAAGCATCGCTACCAATAACCGGGGTTGAAACCTGTCCCGAGATGACAACCAGCGGGATAGAATCCAGATGTGCGGTCGCAATACCGGTTACCGCATTGGTCGCACCCGGCCCCGATGTTACTAAAACCACACCGGGTTTTCCGGTCGCTCTGGCGTACCCGTCGGCCGCGTGTGACGCACCCTGTTCGTGCCGCACTAAGATATGTTTGATTTCTTCTTGTTTGAACAACGCATCGTACAGGTGCAATACCGCACCACCGGGGTAGCCAAAAATAAATTCAACGCCCTCATCTTTCAAACACTGGACTACGATATCCGCCCCATTGAACTCCACAGCTTTTGACCCTCTATAAAAGAAATAGGGCGTTATTAAACGCCCAAAAAATACCGGACCGTCAATTATACTGACGGACAGAAACGACCATCCACAACCATCGACCAGTCTCAAAAACGGGCAACCACCCTACTTATAAATCAATGTGCCGTCAAGACAAATATCATATAAGTCATCGAATTTAAGTACATTTCGATTTAGCCGCCTAGACTCCATGTGTTGCCCGCTAATTTTGCTGAGCCAGGATCATTGTAATCAAGTCGCAGACCTAATCCTTCAACAAAAACCCTATCGACCCCAAAAATAATCGCCAATCAAATTCAATGACCCAATTGACCGTTACAAACATGGCTAATTCTGCCGCCAATCATCGGAAAAAGAAACCGTAAATTTTAAGGCTTATAAATCGAACCTAATTCCAAACGCGAAATAGCGTTATCGACCGCCATTTTCTCGAATGAGAAGTGATAAAACAGAATAACTAAGCACAGAAAACGATTGAATCTATAGTATAAATAGAAGCTTAATTGAAATACATCACACTTTTTATTAAATCCTCTATTTTCCTTACGTAATCGTCCTTTTCGTCAAAAGCACCTCCTCGCTTGCACTATACTTCAGCTTCAAACATTGAACCAAAATTTTAGAGTAAACAAACAACAGCCTATCCTTTGAATTTGAATTTCCACTCCAAAATGTACAATTCGACCCACCTAAAAACTAATTTCATTTGCCGTGCCGAAGAATTTTCAAGCTTAGAGAGATATATAGCATGCGTAAACATTCGTAAATCACGCTAAATAGTATCGCGTTCACCTCTAGAATAAATCTATAAATTGGAAATGCACAATACAGGATCGACACACCTTACACTTCGAAGAATCATATCGATTACCCACTATCTACACAGTTATTTAATACGACCGGTTAAAATAAGGATGCATTGCATTGCCTAAACAGTTAGATTTGCGCCAGTAGACAAGGATAGAATGATGCTGACGCAAAAATCTCTCCGAATCCTTATTGTCGACGACGATATCAATCGCCGCAGAATTCACAAGAAGCTACTTTGGGAAAACCCGACGGCCGACTATGTGTTTGAAGAATTAGATTCAATATCGACTGGACTGCCGACCTGCAATAACGAAAGCTTCGATTGTATTGTACTCGATCAAAAAACTGCCGGAAGCGACTGCATCGATTTTATAAATTCGATTGCTTCAAAAATGGGTGAAATGCCGACACCGGTGATTATCTTGATGGAAGTCGTGGATATTGCTTTTGTCGTGCAAGCGATGAAAAACGGCGCCCAGGACTGTTTACTCATTACTGACGTTGGGGCGGAAACTTTACAAAAAGCAATCGACCAGGCTGTCGCAGCGGCTGAATTGATGCGTTCATTCAAAATCAAACAAGAGGAACTTAAAAGGTTGGCCGTAACTGATGACCTGACTGGATTATACAGTCGGCGTTATCTTTTGGAACACTTACAGCAGGAACAGCACCGCGCCAGCCGTTACAAGGTTCCATTTTGCATCATGCTGGTTGACCTGGATCACTTCAAACGCGTCAACGACCAGTATGGCCATCTTGCCGGCGACCAAGTACTAAAATCATTTAGCAATTTATTACGCAAATGCACGCGACAGTCGGATATAGTTTGCCGCTACGGCGGCGAAGAATTTCTAATTGTACTGACCAATACATTGTTGAACGCCGCCAAGGTTGTTGCAGAGCGCATTCGAATGAGCACGAGGACCCAAACCCACTGCTCTGCTAAAGGAGGCACCTTTCAGGTCACTTGCAGTATCGGCCTTACCGAATACGAACAAGGTATACACGACGTCAATGCGTTGATTAATTTTGCCGATGAAGCGCTTTACCGGGCGAAATATTTGGGTCGAAACCGGGTTTGCACCTGGTCAAACGAAGCACCTCCTGCCAATACCATCTACAACGTTGGCTAAACTCAACATTCGCCACTTAACGATTTTTGTAATCGAATAGCCGGCCCCCCAACCCAACCACGGGGTTAATATCTGGATCGACACCATCAAAAAAATAGAATAACGGCAAGTTTGAATGCGATTTACCCCTTAGGTCTCTATTGAGACTTGCCTCCCTATCGCATGCGCAAAGCGCTTAAGTATTGGTTTTGGCGATTAGTTTTAACCGACCCATAATCGCAACATTAAAGAAACAACCGTCCAAGCAGTAAAATACTGCAAGCAGCACCCACCAAAAATCTTGAGGAATCGTCAAACGATATCGGAATATTTACCAAACTATGGTAAGATTTTCAGGTTTAACGAAGCACTAACTACAAAACGGGGAAACTTTGAAAAACGCTTTTTACGCCCAATCGGGTGGAGTTACCGCAGTGATCAACGCAAGCGCGTGTGGTCTCATTGAAACGGCCAGAAAACACCCGCAGAGCATTGGCACATTGTACGCCGGCCGTAACGGTATAATTGGGGCGCTCACCGAAGATTTAATAGACACCAGTGCGGAATCAGATGCAGCGATTGCGGCACTACGATATACCCCAGCAGGCGCATTTGGATCATGCCGGCATAAACTTAAGGGATTAGATCAAAGCAAAGCCGAATACGAACGCCTTATAGAGGTATTTAAAGCACATAACATCGGTTATTTTTTCTATAACGGCGGGGGTGATTCCCAGGATACCGCACACAAGGTTTCGCAAATGGGGGATCGTTTAGGATACCCATTGACCTGCATCGGCATTCCCAAAACGGTTGATAATGATTTGCCAATTACCGACAATTGCCCCGGATTCGGATCAGTCGCCAAATATGTCGCCGTTTCAACACGCGAAGCAAGTTACGATGTTGCATCGATGTGCTCCACATCAACCAAAGTCTTTATATTAGAAGTAATGGGACGCCACGCCGGTTGGATAGCAGCAGCAGCGGGTCTTGCCCAGGACGATGATAATAAGATACCGTTGATCATATTATTTCCCGAAATCGAGTTCGACCGCCAGCAATTTCTGGCCAAGGTGAAACAGCTCGTTGAAACCCACGGATACTGCTCGATCATAGTTTCCGAAGGCGTAAAAGGAAGCGATGGTAAATTTCTGGCCGAGGCGGGCGGTACCGATGCGTTTGGTCACGCCCAGTTGGGCGGTGCAGCGCCGGTTATTGCGAATATGACAAAAGATGCGCTGGGTTATAAATACCACTGGGCGGTCGCTGACTACCTGCAAAGAGCAGCCCGACATATCGCATCGCAAACGGATACAGATCAGGCCTACGCGGTCGGCAAAGCAGCACTGGAATTTGCGCTGCAAGGCAAGAATTCGGTAATGCCCACCATTGTGCGGACATCAAACAACCCCTATGCATGGGAAATTGGCGTGACCAATCTGGCCGATGTCGCTAATGTAGAAAAAATGATGCCACCGGAGTATATAAGCCAAGATGGTTTCGGCATTACCGACGCCTGTCGTACGTATTTGAGTCCGTTGATTGAAGGCGAAGACTACCCGCCTTATAAACTCGGCATGCCGGTATACATCAGCTTGAAGAATATAGCGGTGGCAAAAAAATTGAGCAAAAGTTTTTCTGTATAGACGTAAGCTGGCCACAACCCAACAAACTTTCCAATTTTAGGTTTACAGTCACTTGTACCAATTAAATTAACATTCGAGAACTACCCAAGTTAAATCCAAGGTCATTTCAACAGAGGAGGAATTCATGGCCACAGTAACCAGTGAATCAATACGGCAAGCACTGATGCCGTTAACCCAACAAAAGCATTTTCGCAACATTTGTATACTAGCCGGACTGGTATTGCTTATGATTGGTGTTGTGGCAGGATGGGGGACGCTTTTCGCGCTCGCCGCATCAACCGCCGCAATCGGATACGGCGTCGTTTCAATCGATTGGATCAATTCAAAATCCAGCGGCAACCCGACGATGCAAGAAATTGGATCCGCGATCCAACAAGGCGCGCAAGCTTATCTCAATCGTCAATACAAAACGATTAGCTATGTAGGCGTAACCCTTTTTTTCGTCATTGGGTTTTTCCTGGACTGGGGTACGGCGGTAGGATTTTTGATCGGCGCAGTCTTATCTGGTGCCGCCGGGTACATTGGGATGAACATCTCGGTGTTGGCCAACACCAGGACTGCACAAGCTGCCCACCAGGGCTTGGACGCCGCATTTCAGGTCGCATTTCGCGGTGGAGCGATTACCGGTTTATTGGTCGTCGGTCTGGGATTACTGGGTGTCTCCGGATACTATGTTTTTCTGGTTGCAGCAGGGGTTGATGATCCATTACATGCGCTAATCGGGCTTGCCTTTGGTGGCTCACTGATCTCAATTTTTGCCCGCTTGGGTGGTGGCATCTTCACCAAAGGGGCTGACGTAGGCGCGGATCTAGTGGGTAAAGTCGAAGCGGGAATTCCGGAAGATGATCCCAGAAATCCGGCTGTAATCGCGGACAATGTCGGCGACAACGTCGGTGACTGTGCCGGAATGGCAGCAGACCTGTTTGAAACCTACGCCGTGACCATCGTCGCGACCATGGTTTTGGCTGGATTATTAGTGGAAAACGCTGAAAACGGAGCGATTGTCTATCCGTTGGTTTTGGGCGCGGTATCAATAATCACGTCGATCATCGGTACTTACTTCGTCAAGGTCAAAAAGGACGGCCGGGTAATGACGGCATTGTACAAAGGCGTCGTAGTTTCAGGCGGACTGGCGGCAATAGCGTTCTATCCGCTAACGTTTATGATGCTGGGTGACTCGATCACTTTTGCCGGCACCGTTATCCAATCGGCCGACATATACTATTCATCATTAATCGGATTGGCGCTGACCGCAGCCATGGTAGGCATCACCGAATACTACACGTCGACCGAATTCAGCCCGGTAAAAACCATCGCACAAGCATCAACCACCGGCGATGGCACCAACATAATCGCGGGTTTGGCTGTCTCCATGAAATCCACCGCAGCTCCAGTTATTGTCGTTTGCGCTAGCATATGGGCCGCCTATGATTTAGCAGGCTTATTTGGACTAGCGATTGCCGCAACATCTATGTTGTCGATGGCTGGAATGGTTGTCGCACTTGACGCTTACGGTCCAATTACCGACAACGCCGGGGGCATCGCTGAAATGGCCGACCTACCGGAAGAAATTCGTAATATCACGGATCCACTGGACGCGGTAGGCAACACCACTAAAGCTGTCACTAAAGGCTACGCTATTGCATCGGCTGGTTTGGCTGCCCTGGTCCTGTTCGCCGATTACACAGCCAACTTGGGTGGCAACATGGCATTTGATCTATCCGATCACATGGTCGTGATAGGCTTATTCATTGGTGGCTTGGTACCTTATTTGTTTAGCGCACTGGCAATGGAAGCCGTCGGCCGAGCAGCTGCAGGAATAGTCACCGAAGTTAGACGGCAATTTCGGGAAATCCCAGGGATTATGGAGGGTACCGCCAAACCTGATTATTCCAAAGCTGTTGACCTGCTCACGGTAGCTGCCATCCGCGAAATGATCATACCCTCACTATTACCCATCGCGGTTCCATTGATCGTTGGTTTGACCCTGGGCAAAGAAGCTTTGGGCGGTGTATTGATTGGGTCGATTATCACTGGTTTGTTTGTCGCAATTTCAATGACAACCGGCGGTGGTGCTTGGGACAATGCCAAGAAATACATTGAAGATGGCAATCTCGGCGGCAAGGGATCCGATGCGCATAAAGCATCAGTGACCGGCGATACCGTGGGTGACCCGTACAAAGATACGGCTGGCCCGGCGATCAATCCGATGATTAAAATCATGAACATCGTCGCATTGCTGATCATTCCAATATTGTAGTATCTGCAAGCGGCAGGTTTTACGACCTGCCGCTTTTTGCTATCGACAAAACAATATTCGCGGCCGTCTCAGGCCGCTTTTACGTTGAGGGATATACAACATGACGTCACCTGCCCACAAACTCAGACAGCTATTGGACCAGCCCGGCTTAATACTAATGCCAGGATGTCACGATGCAATGTCCGCCAGACTTGTCGAAATGGCCGGCTTCGATACCGCTTTTATGAGCGGATTCGCGGTGGCGGGAAGTCGACTGGGCATGCCCGACACAGGCTTGATCTCTTACGGTGAGATGGTCGCTCAGGGATGCAACGTCTGTAACTCGGTTTCGATTCCAGTCTTTGGAGACGGCGACACAGGATTTGGTAACGCCCTCAATATTAAGCGTACGGTACAGGGTTACGCGAGGGCTGGATTTGCCTGCATCATGCTGGAAGACCAGCTCATGCCCAAACGTTGCGGTCACACAAAAGGAAAAGCGGTCGTGGATAGGTCGGAAGCATTTATGCGCATACAAGCTGCAGTTGACAGCCGAGACGAAGGCGAGGACATCTTGATTATGGCGCGTACCGATGCGCGTGGAACGCATGGACTGGAAGAAGCGATTGCAAGAGCTCAGGGTTTTGCTGAAATCGGAGCGGACATTAGCTTTGTGGAAGCGCCTGAAACCGAACAAGAAATGGAACATTATTGTAATTCGGTGGCCGGTCACAAAATGGCCAACATGATCGAATATGGCAAAACACCCAACTTACCCCCCGATCGATTGGAAGCATTGGGCTATAAAATTGCCGTTTATCCGTTGACCTTGTTGAATACCTCGATAAACGCGATGCAAACGGCGTTAATTGAAATCAAACAAGGCCAGCCAGTCCAAAATATCCTTGATTTCGATGGCTTAACTTCGGCGGTAGGTTTTCCCGAATACTACAATGAAGAAACCCGCTATAAGCTAGAGCAGTAAATTTGCACACAGGGCTTGACGATAAGGGCCAATTTCGCGACCATTGCTTGTTCTAGGGCAGAATCACAAATGGCTTTTAGCCGACCAACAACACAGAATGTCGCATGCGGTCCCGCACATTGGCGTTGAACCGCTCTAAACGATGTCTGATCTAGACGGCATTGCATGTTTTAAATCAACGAGGAGGGATGTATGGAAATTGTAACAACAAGTTTCGGTGTTGAAATGCTACTACGCTGGGGGCATTTCATGGCGGGTATCACCTGGATTGGTATCCTGTATTATTTCAACTTTGTACAAACTGAATTTTTTAAAGAAGCAGAAGCCGGCGCCAAGTCGGACGCGATACAAAAACTAGTACCAAGGGCACTGTGGTGGTTTCGTTGGGGCGCAATGTTCACATTCCTAACCGGTGTAGCGATTATGGGAATGCGCGGAGCAGGTATGCCTTACGACATATATATCGGCGCATTATTGGGCACCTTCATGTTTCTCAACGTATGGTTGGTTATTTGGCCCAAGCAACAAATCGTTATCGCATCGGCCAAACAGGTTGCCGGTGGCGGCGAGGCGATCCCCGAAGCCGCAAGCGCACTTGCTGTCGCGGGTCTGGCATCCAGAACCAATACATTATTCTCTATTCCAATGCTATTTTTCATGGGCGCATCAACCCATTATCCCCATGGAAATGCGAGTACATTTGCATTTCTACTGGCGGTAGTCGTCATCCTGATACTGGAGCTCAATGGGGCTCACAGCCCTCTGTCTAAGAAATTCGCTGCCATCGGCAAACTACCCATGGCGGATAAGCTTGGGCAAATGGGACCCATGGCCAGCGTTAAGGGTGTCATACACTGTGGCTTGGGCTTAACCGTATTACTCTATTTCATTATTGATTTCTTATAAGCCAACATAGAATATGGGCTGCAATTGCAGCCCATATTCACCGCGCTATATAAGTATTCAACCCGGCACCACTTCTACCGTATATCCCCCAAACTTCCGAATATTGATAACACCGCTGTCGAATATCAAATATTGACCCTTAATCCCGTGTAAAACACCGGATATCTTTGCTGTTTTGTCAAAATTGAAAGATTTAACCTTCGCCGGATACTGTAACACTGGGTATTCAATTTGCGTCATCTGCGAATCTTCCAGGATTTCTATCGCATCTTCGCCGAACCTTTTCGAAATTTCATCGATTTGGGTACGACAACGCGACAATAGCTCATTGCGAGATTTCATCATATCAACCTCTTCGGCGGTACCTTTCAACATTTTTTGCCAGCTGGTCCGGTCACTTACATGTTCTTTCAGCGCAACTTCAATTAAACCAGCCTGCAATCGAGAACTCACTCTAAAAATAGCCAAAGCTTGCGTCGCACCCTGATCAATCCAACGGGTTGGAATTTGTGTCGCGCGGGTTATCCCGACCTTTATACCCGAAGAATTGGCCAGGTAGACATAGTGATCCCGCATGCAATGGCCTAAGCCCCACTCCGGTTCACGGCACGTACCTAGATCGAAGTGACATTGCTCGGGTCTGACAATACACATATCGCACTGGGCCAACGATGTAAAACACGGGTAACAATAGCCTTGATTAAAGCTTTTTTTGATTTTCCGGCCACAATGTATACACGCAATTTCACCGGTAAATTGCAAACTTAGCGGAGAGCCAATCAACGGATTTACCGGAACTAACCGATCAGCCAATACAAAACTATAATTGACCGGCGAGTCCAACTCGGTTTTCATTTTGTTCAATGGTCCACTATGCATCGTTTAAATTCCTGCGACCTGAAAGATTTTGTTGTTCTTGATACCCAGTGATCAAGGGTTGATACACGACGCCGAACAATAGCAATGTTAATTTGGAAATTCCAGTGATCAAATCATTGGTCGCGTACATCGATTGCTCAAGTAAGCGTCTAACTACGCCAATTTTTTATTCGTATCGACCTGTTCCGTTCAAAACGCTCTATACTGGCAAATCTCAACATGGCACAATGCGCATTAACATCACGATCCCGACAAATAAGAACAATAAAAAAACAATAATGATGCCCCTGTTAAAAGGTTTGTTCAAACTAGGATTGCACATTTTGGGGATATGTCTCCTCATGTATCTATTTATGTTCCTGGCAAAACTCAAGCTTCAACTCATCTGAATTTGGGAGAGTACGTGGCCAATCGTCACCTTACGATAGATTGAGGTATGACGCCGGGACAACGCATAAAATCAGAACCAATCCCAAACAACCATCAACGCCAACAGCGGAAGCATTCCTGCAGTTCACCGAGAACACTCCAAAACCAGCCGACATCACGGCATTTTTGCGCTAAATCAATTTATCCGAAACACCGTTAAAGTTTGATCTTTCTTCTCAAGATCGTGTATTTTAATCTGGTATTCGGATCGTTACTAAGGAGGAGTTATGTCGAATATCGCAGGAAAAGCCTACGCAATGAATGTTATTACCCCAATCCGCTGGTATATGACAGGGATCAATAAAATGATTTTTTGGGCGGCAACTCGTCTGCCCGGTGTACTAAAGGGCTTGCAAACTCTATCTCTGATTCATTACGCACGATGGACAATCGTGGGAAGAAATCAATTCCCCCATTTGCATGACAGCCAACCCAAGGAAGAACTCAACTACGCATATATGCTATTTTCCAGCAATTTCAACGGCAGTTGGGATCAATATGTCGACTCTTTTACTTTCGCTATTCCCAAGGGATTGGACTTGTTCTGGAAATGGAATATTCGCTACCCCAATTCGGTACCGCTAACACCTTTTCACGATTATATTCGGCACAATCAAATCGATACGGACCATTTCTACGACGCCTATCCGTTAGCCAGCAGCAACGATGTTAAATCCGCCAAACACCTTAAAAAAGAACTGGTGGACTTTTGCAATTCCGACATTCTAAATGCGAATCCGGACGAATTTCTAAGCCAATACAATGCATTATTGGTTAGCTTACAACATGATTTTGGCAGCATGAATCCGACACCAATAGTAAGTATGGCGGCGGATGCCGTAAAACAACGCCGCTTGGAAACGGCCCACTAATAATTTCAATTCTGGGAGTCAACCGATGGCGAACCAAAGCGGAAATGCCTATGGCTTAACGATCCTATCACCGATTAAGAATGGGCACATCGCTGGCGTCTCGTACGCCGACCGATTGCGCAATCAACTGCAAAATTGGGGATTAAATAACATCAGCCCTATGGCCAAGATACCCGAAACCTACCTATGCAGGCTATTTGTTTTGGACGATGTGGTTTTAGAATCGAAACCTGGTTGTAATTTCGGCAGTACACTTTATTCGGTTTTGTCAAATATTTCAGACAAGTATAAGTTTTCCACGCTACCTAAAGAAGATCACCTAAAATCCAAATATTTGGTCTTTTCAACGAATTTTCATACTCCGGTTCCCGGAGACTCGAAAACCTACTTGAAAAACATGTGGTTAAGCATTACCGACGAAATCCGGAGTGTTTGGGAAAACTGCGTTGCTTTCGACCGCGTAAAAAACGAAGAGACCTTCATAGAGTATATAGAAGACTGCCAGCTTACAACGTCTCTATTTTTCGTTGGATCCACCGATGATTCTCTCGTCGAGCAACTGAAGGCACTATATCTGAAGCAGGAATTCACCAAGTTTGCTGTTCATCATCAAGGCATGGCGGCTGCAGACCTACAAAAGTCGTTCAAGGAATTTGTCCAGCGCGTTCAGCCCAACAATCTGGCCGAACCCTCTTGGCAGGCCGGGCAAGCAACCCTGTGCCATCAATAGGAGATTTACAATATGACCGTTGAATTAGATTTATCCGACATACAGGGTAATATTGTTCGCGCCTACGGACAGCGCGGGTTCCCCAAGGCTCGCTATCTATTTTTGCGTATCGATGACGCTGACAGCGGCCGAGAATTTGTTGGCGCAATCTCAGAAAAAATTACCACATCAGTAACTTGGGGGATCGGCCCCAACCCATTGGAAAAACCAAACGCGACGACAAATATTGGCTTCACTTATAAAGGCCTCGTCGCATTGGAATTACCCACCGCTTCATTGAGGGGATTTCCTCAAGAATTCATCATGGGTATGCAGGCCAGAATGGATATTTTGGGTGACGATGGACCCAGCGCGCCGGAAAATTGGGATCCAATATGGCAAAATCAAGAGGTCCATATATGGGTTTCGATCAACGGGCGGAGTCTCGAAGACATAGAGGATCGTTATAAATGGATACACGGATTGCTTAGAAAATCTGCAAAGGGGATTGTTCTGCTCTCTGGGCACCGCGGTCCAGGCAATAAGAAAAACTTGAGCTTTCAGGATGCCAGCGTCATCTATGACGATCAAGGGAAGCCCAAACCACAGGAACATTTTGGCTTTACCGATGGGATCAGCGACCCAGTGTTTGAAGGCCAAAACCTACCACCGTGGCGTGTAAAAGGACGAGGCAAGCTGATGCGGGATGGAAGCTGGCAACCGCTCGCTACCGGCGAGTTTATCCTAGGACATCCCGATGAGGCGCAAGAATACCCACAAGCACCTATACCCAATTTATTGTCACGTAACAGCACCTTTATGGTGTATAGAAAACTCCACGAAAACGTAAGCGCATTCAATACGTTATTGGACGAACAAAGCAAGAGTTTTCCAGGCGGCAAAGATCTGCTAGCGGCCAAGCTTGCAGGCCGTTGGGCCGATAATGGCGCTCCAGTTGTCGATGCACCGGATAAAATAAGCAAACAGGCGTGGGATAAAAAGTTTAAGGCATCCAACAAAGAAGAAAAAGATGCAATGCTGAGCGATTACAATTTTAACGATGACATCGATGGCGCAAAATGCCCGTTGAGCGCCCATGTCAGAAGAATCAACCCGCGGGGCTCACTTGAATTCGGCGAATCCGGGGCCTTCGAAAGACCGGGAGCGCTAGTCGATAGAAGACGAATGCTACGACGCGGACTACCCTATGGCAAAGTCGAAGATAAGACGCGTGATGACGGTAACCACGGAATTATCTTTATGGTGATTAATGCAGATATTGAACGTCAATTTGAATTCGTACAACAGCAATGGATCAATTACGCCAACGATTTCAAAGAGGGTAACGACAAGGAAGCCTTACTCGGTAATCATAACGATCAATGCCCAAGCAAAGTGGTGCTGCAGGTTGTAAAAAACTCCGAGAAACCGCCTCATTTCGTAACGAATATTCCACGATTGGTCGAAACCCGTGGGGGCGATTATTTTTTCATCCCAAGTATGACAGCGCTAAAATTGATCGCCAAAGGGATCGTTGATCCCACCTAGCATTTACTTGGATCAAATCAGTAATCAATAGAATTACATTAGAAGTAAACCCGCTTTTGCAAGGAGATTGAATCATGGCTGACAAAATAAAGAGCTGGCTGCTAAATAATCTCGATCTGGTCTTTTCCGTATTACGTTGGTTCAAACCCAACCTGGTAATCAAGGGGCAAGCCCTGATCACCTGCTTTGACGACGTGCAGGAAGTATTGTCGAGAAATGACGTATTTCACGTACCCTACGCGGAAAAGATGGAAAAGGTAACCAACGGAAGTAACTTCTTCTTAGGTATGCAGGAAACCCCGACTTATACACGCGATGTATCCAACATGCGGCTGACGGTTCGAAGAGATGATATCCCAGATAAAATCGTACCTTTTATTGAAAAAACCAGCGAAGAGCTATTGTCGAAATCATCCGGCCGGATTGATATCGTCCATGAATTGACCCGCGTGGTACCCACCGCGTTGGTTGGAGAGTATTTTGGTGCTCCTGGGTGGGATCAGAACGAATTTACCGACGCTGCGACATCGCTGTTCGCCTACTTGTTTTATCCGGATGATCCCGCATTGGAAAAAGCAGCACTGAAAGTCGCCACGACGGTTCGCGAATACCTCGATCAAACCATCGCCGACCGCAAACGCCAGCGTGGAGGCTGTGACGATGTACTGGAACGATGTTTGATTCTGCAGGATTCAAATCTGCCGGGGATGAGCGATCTGGATATAAGGAACAATTTGATTGGCCTGATTACCGGAGCCATTCCTACAACATCCAAATGCGCCGCCGATGTGCTCAATTATCTACTGGATAATCCAGACTTGTTAGCCGAAGCGCAAACTGCGGCACTCTCGAATAATAATCCGTTGATTTATCGATATGTATTGGAAACGCTGCGCCTGAAACCGTTCGCTGCAGGCATACAACGAATTTGCGTGGAAGACTATATCGTCGCCAAAGGCACATTGCGACGCGCTAAAATTCCTAAAGGAACTAACGTATTAGCCGCGACCCAGTCGGCGATGATGGACCACCGTAAAATCAATCAAGCCAAAACATTCCGCCTCGACCGGCCCGATTATCACTACATGCATTTCGGATATAGCCTGCACAGTTGTTTTGGAAAATATATAAATGCGGTACAAATACCGGGCATTGTTAAATCTGTACTCAAACAACCCGGATTAAGACGCGCACCGGGCGATGCCGGAATCATGACCAATTCTGGACCGGGTCCGTTTCCAACCCACTTAGTGCTAGAGTTTGATCAGTAAAAACTAGCGTCACCCAGGTTAGTCGATAAGTTTTCCCGCTAGCCTGCTGTGTTGTTTTCAACCCAGCGGCCCCCCTGCTGAAGAGATTCTTTTTTCCAAAAAGGCGCTTTGCTTTTCAGCTGTTCCATGACAAACCGGCAAGCATCAAACGCGGCACCCCGATGACTGGACCACACCGCAACCACAACGATGGGATCGTTGGGCCGGAGCGCGCCAATACGGTGTACGACCAGGACATCCAAAATCTGCCATTTTTGCTCGGCGCTTTCCACGATTTTCTGCAAATGGCGCTCCGTCATCCCCGGATAATGCTCCAAAGTCATATCGACGACGCAATCCCCCTCGTTAAAATCGCGCATTGTTCCGACAAAACTCGCCGTCGCCCCAAATTTACCATGGTGAGCTTCTATGCTCCGCTGGTAATCTACAATCTCCTTCCACGGATCCAGTTTGGATTTCAATAGTACAATTTTCATACACCACCCCCTGTTACCGGTGGAAAAAATGCAACTTCATCACCATCTTTAACCGCAGTCATGGATTCGGCGTAATCCATATTCACCGCGTACAAAATCGAATCGGGTAGCGGCCGATCAGACACACTTGCCCAAACATCCGTAACCGTCAAAATTCCGTCAGACGAAATCTCTTTGTCGGAAGCACCCATTTGCTCACGCAAACTTGCAAAAAATCGTACATGTATGGCCATATCCCGGTATCAATACGTTAACCTGATTAGCGATAAAGGCTACAGCATAGGAAATCTCAAGGCTAGTTTCAATCAAGCACCCAAACCTTTAGGCCACAACGCGTTTGCAAATCCAAAAAGTCTGGGCTTCGATACTACGCTGTGGCAATAATTTGCCACTTTATCAAAAGCATGGAAGTGCAGAAATTCAAAAAAATAAAAATTTTACTCTAATTTTCATAATGTTAGAGATTAATTGCTATCACTCGTGTGATTGGCCCAGCTTTTGCTCCAATGCCAGAAACCTTGATTAACACCGATAATTTTCACTTATGGAGACATTATGATCCGATATTCGGTTTATGCGTTGCTATTCAGTATTTTCGTCTGGGCGTGCATCGTAATGCTACGCTCCGAACATTCCGGGTTATTCTTTAATTTTCCCGGGTTATTGATCGTTTTGGGCGGTACCGTACTGACGACCATACTTAGCCAGTCCTACGAAAAGGTACACGCATTATTCAAACAATTGCCAGGCATGTTAAAAGCTTCACCAGCCTCGGGCTGGGAAGACTCTAAGGCGCTACTACAAATCGCCGACTGGTATCGCCGAGGTAACATCAGAATCGCCGACCGTATGATCAATTCATTGAACGAACCCATTCTGCGTTATGGCGCGGAATTGATCATGGATAGAAATGGGCGCGAAGATATCATCCGATTGTTGCGCTGGCGTATCGGCACCCTACGCGAAAAAGACCTCAGTGAAATCCAGATCATAAGGACCATGGCCTCTTTTGCGCCCGCATTCGGAATGTTAGGTACGTTGTTTGGCTTGGTCAGGATGCTATACAGCTTGGGCGATAACGGCCTTGATCAGATTGGAATGACGATGGGCTTCGCGATGACTACGACGGTATACGGTTTAATTGCAGCTAACATTCTGTTCAAACCCATGGCGATCAAGCTGGAACGCCAGGCAAAAACCCGCCACGCTTGGTTAAATGTTCAATTTGAAACCATCTTGATGGTTTACGATAAAAAGCATCCCATATTGATCCAGGAATATTTGACCGCTTTTCTGGGTGATGCACCGGACCATCAAGCAGAATTCGACACAAGCGGCGACAAAACGCTATCAGTCTCAAGGGTAAATACAGCGAGCTAACTAATAACCGCAGACCGACAATGATTTCACAGTGCCCCTCGATCTAATGAACAATTCCAACAAGAGCGAATACACACTCAAACACACCGACAACTCCGCCATTTTAGGTGCGATGGTAGCCGATCCTTGGGATCAATTCGACTCTGAAGCATCGAACGATTCCGAATCCTGGTTAATCGGTTACGTGGATATTCTGACCTTGATGTTAACACTGGTCGTATTGTTACTCGCTTACAATCAGATTCAAAAGGCAGAACCCACTTTATCTGGTATAGCCAACCCAAAAGTCGAGCAAACAAAGACTCTATCCAAGCCTTCCGGTTTAGCTTCCGACAGACATGCTAACGGTTCCAATCTCGCAAAACGGCGAAACATCCGTGCTGGTACTACACAAAATTACCTTTTTCCGCACAAAAAGGTACCCCACGCCATATTTGCTAAGCCCTCGCTGGATACACTTAAACCGGCCCAGCAGGAGCAAATAGCATTGCCTAAACTCAACACGACTGATGGCATCCAGACGGCGATCCTGGACCAACTAATCATACCCTTGGACTTAAACACGGCGAGCCTGATTCAGGCTCAACACTTTGATACCGCAGATAAATCGCTGGAACCTGCAAATGTAGCCCAAACAAGCATTGACAAGCAGTCTAAAAATATTATTGATGACACTGACCCTGTTTCGAGCTACCAAAGCATTATCGGCTCGCACGGATTGGGCAGCTTTATAGATATCAATCAGGTAGCGGGCGCGATTAGACTAGAGGTCAATGAAAGTATTTTATTCGCGGTAGGCAGCGCGGAACTCAAACCGCAGGGTTTGGCTTTGCTTCGGGAATTGGCCGAGATGTTTAGAAAGCAACCCGGAATGATCGACATAGAGGGTCATACCGACAACGTGCCAATCGATACCGAATTATACCCGTCCAACTGGGAATTGGCTTCCGGCCGTGCGACAGCGGTGGCACGTTATTTAATCGAGCAAGCGGTCAACCCAGGGCGATTGCGCGCTATTGGTTTCGCCGATACTAGGCCACGAGCCAAAAACGACACAGTTTCCGGACGTTCAAAAAACCGCAGGGTTTCGCTGGTCGTCACTTTGGATCAATCCCAAAACCCATCCTGATAACAAGTTCTACAAATTTTACGACTGGTTATACGGCGCCAACAACTCAGCGAATAAAATACGCATCGCGGTTGTTTCCAGGTACCACATACCCGTGTGAGGATCTTTCCATTGAACCGACAAGCCTCCCAATCGACGCTGTTGGCGGCGCTTCCAACCGTAACAACTAAGAATCAGAGACTTGATCTGGCGAACTATTGAATTCTGTATAGTATCTAACATTGTTCACGCTCCTTTTGCCATCCGAACCGCCTATGCGGGTTGAGGTTTAGAATATGCGATTCCAACCCTAAATTTCGTCGGAATAGTTCACGCTAATCGCGTAAATTTTCACAATCCAGTCCATAAGACTCGACAAATAAATCGCTATATTGCATAGTTGCTCGTGTTTCAGATTAAGCGAAACTTTTAACCTCACCTCAATGACTAAACTCACGCACTTTAACCCAGCAGGCGACGTTCATATGGTCGACGTTGGAGACAAAGCCCACACACAGCGCGTAGCGGTAACAGAAGGCTATATCGAAATGAGCGCGGAAACATTGCAGCAAATTCAAACAGGCAGGCACAAAAAAGGTGACGTTCTGGGAATCGCGCGCACCGCCGGAATTATGGCCAGTAAACGTACCGCAGATCTAATTCCATTGTGCCACCCCCTCCCCATTTCTCACGTGGATATCGCACTCGAAGCCGATACGCACAACCACCGCGTCGTTTGCCGAGTGACCGTCAAGACAACCGGTCAAACCGGTGTAGAAATGGAGGCCTTAACCGCAACGCAGATTACGCTGTTAACCATTTATGATATGTGCAAGGCGATAGATCGGGGAATGACCATCCAGGGTGTCAGATTATTGAAAAAAAGCGGTGGGAAATCGGGACATTGGACCCGGCCAGAATGATAATTTCAATCGGTAGCCAATTAAGACTAATCTTGAAATACAGCTATTTTTCAATTTCGCAGAATCCAGCGGCCAACCCCAAATTCAGATAGATTCCGCTAATACTTTGAAACGGCTGGGCTGACAACCCGCAATTTCACGATAGTTATCCGGCCGTTAAAGGGTTAAGCGATCAAACGCTGGTACAAAAATTCTTTGAATTGATTGGCCAAATCCTCGCCATCGATATCTTCGGCGACGGTAATTTTTTTGTTGTCGATGGTCGATAAAACTATTTTATAATGTTTAACTTTGTTGATCCCCTGCCCGGTACTGCCACTGGACTTAATCTCCATCTTGGCAACCTTATCCGCTGAGACCTTTGTTCGGCTTATCGGGAAGATAAATAATCGCCTTAACACATCAATTTGCCCTTGGCCTATAGACACGCTCAAATTGTTGAATAATAAATAGATGGTGGCGATGCTACCGAACAGACCAACCAATGCGAACGGAATGGAAAATATCAGTATCACAACAGCAAAAGCACCCCCGCCAATAGTTTGATTCATGGCATAAGTCGCAAAACTAAAACCGACTCCAAAAATCAGCGCGAATAAAGTCAGCAGCTTTTTTCTAAACATCGGAAAATAAAGCCTTAACCAGTGACCTTGCTGTTTGATTCTAATAACCTCAGACAGCGCTGTGCTTTCCCAGTCGCCTCTATCGATCGCTGCTTGTGATTCTACAGCTTTGTCTTGCCGAACGGCGTCCACCTGCGCACTGATGCTATGCCGGGCAAATCGAGACTGTTCGCCAGTCCTAAACACCGGGATCTTGTACTCCCTATTCAGGTCAACTCCTGGTAAATTTCCGGTCAATTTCAATCGCCAAAAATTATAATTTCCAGATGGTTTTATATCGGCTTCCGGCAAATCGTCAGGAACGTCAAACAAAAATTCCAGGCGGACACCATCGCCCGATATACCGGTTTTTGCATCCCCGGCCTCCGCCCAATGTATGGTTTCTTTACGCGACCGGCTCTTTCCGGAGCCCGAGACGAAGCTATAAACACACTCTAGTCCAACACGAAATCGGGCATCGCGGTATCCAACCTGTTTTAACGTCAAACTACCCCCAACGTTACCACCAATCGCGCCCGGAAATGGATCCATAATAAGTTCTACAACGCCGAATCTCAGCCATTCACGTGTCATTCGCCAGGCCAGAAAAATTAGGTACACGCCAACCAATGGAAACAGTATTGCGATCAAGACTGCATAATTCTCGGCTTTTATCTCATCCTCCAAGATAAAAAGCAGCGGTAAACTGACAGCATTCCAAAAAACGGCAAATACCCACATGCCGAACATGCCTATTTTGGCGCTAGAACGTATACGCTCTGTTTGCCAATATTTGTTTTCCAACCAGGGTTTAACGGATGACGGTTGCGATGATGCATCCACAGGCCCAGTATTTAATTTCAGATGGCGATCTGAACTATTGCGTCTAACTGTCTTCACTCCAAAAAACCAAGCAGCAAGCCCAATAACAATAAATACTGCACAAAAACCCGTCGTTAACGCAAACAAGCCCCAGCGCATGCTTCGATCGATAACCGATGCCTCGGGATTGTTCGGGTTATACCAAATTGGTACCGGTTGATGCTCATTTTTCAATTGAGCCAAACGATCGAACAACCGCTTGTGATAACTGCCGATATTGTCCTTAAATGCAGCGACGTATACACGGTCGTTGTTGAATTCCTGATCATCTACGCGGTATCGATAGGTTGCCTTGGTATCGTTGGCCGCGCCACGAATATCGATAAGTTGGGCGGTAGAAACCCGCCAATCTTGCATCGCTCTCCAAGATTGAAACATCGGTACGGATGTTTGCCATAGAATAAAAGTACCGGCGCCGGCAAACATCGCGCCAAATACAAAACTAAACAGAAGGCTGCTGATTTTCATGGTTTTGTGACTTTCCTAATAGCCCATCGTAAACATCCGTACAATGATCTACCCTTCAAAGTTGGGGGGTGGCCGCTGATCATCGCCGAAAATAATAACGTTTCTATTTAGTAGCCGGGATCGCACCCTATCCTGTGAAAAGGTAGCAGAAATAGCAGCCTTTGTGCTGCCAGTATGTGAGTACACGCAAAAATTCTACCGCGCGATAGAAGTGAAAAACTTTGGGAGTGATTAGAATTGCTGAATAGTGCGAACTAACTAGGATTCCGGGGATTCTTCCACAACACTTCTTCACCGCCGTCCTGTCGGGCTAGAATTCGGGCAATAACGAATAACATATCGGATAGTCTATTCAGATAACGCAATGAACAGGGATTCACAGTGGATTCGCGCGCCAAAGCAACCGCCAGACGTTCACAGCGCCGGCAAACCGTACGGGCAACATGGCAAGCTGCGGCAGCTTGATTGCCACCGGGTAGGATAAATTCTTTTAACGGGGGTAGCTCCTCATTCAAAGTATCCAACGAGGCTTCCATACTATCGACATGATGTTGCTGGATACGCTCGTATCCGGGAATGCAAAGCTCAGCACCTAGATCGAACAAATGATGCTGAACGACTTCTAACAAATTTCGCACATCTTCGCGGAGATCGCACGCCAGGACCACGCCAACCAAAGAGTTCAATTCGTCTAAACTGCCGTAGGATTCAATTCTTAGACTATCCTTGTCGACCCTGGTGCCATCACCCAAAGCCGTTGTCCCCGAATCACCGGTACGCGTGTATATCTTGCTAAGTCGGTGCCCCATACCGGTTACTAGCGATCAGCCCAATCCTTCAACTGAAACGATAATGCCATCCTCGTCAACATAGACGTAATGATCTGACTTGAAGTTGACCCCAGCGAAGGTCACTAGGATATCTTTTTCACCAACGCCTCGTTTACGGCTTTTCAGGGGATGCGTGTGCAATGCCCGTATCCCCAGCGGCATGTCGGCGATATCAGCGGAGTCCCGTATGCAGCCGTAAACAATGACGCCCTCCCAACCATTTTCAATCGCAAGCTTGGCCAGATTATCACCCAGCAACGCACAACGGTGGGAACCGCCACCGTCGATCACCAACACTCTATTATTAACTTTTTGCTCTAACAATTCCCGGACCAAGGTGTTATCTTCAAAAATTTTTAACGTGGTTATCTGGCCGCAGAACGTAGTTTTAGCGCCATAAGCACGAAATATGGGTTCGACGATCTGAAAATGTGATGTATTAGAGAATTCGTCGCATAAATCAGCGGTTTTAAAATTCATAGGTCTAGTCCTGTTAAAGCTTATTTGAGTTTAACCTCTTTGACTGAAAAGTTAAATGAGACACCTGCCAGCGAAAAACTTAAGTCACTCACGAATTTTCAGTTGGCGAGAATAGCAATTTTGCCGATATTATACGGCAGGCCGGTTTCGAGAACTAAGCATCTACGCAGCTAAAGGTTACTCAGTTACAGCCACTATTGGCCGCAATATTGACAATTATTAAAGTCCACGGATCACGACATCGATTCGGAATCGGTACGCTGCTGCCGTTTTTTTTGGATCCATTGCATCACCCATCCCCGGGCAGGTTCGGCACCCCTTCTGACATAGTCCAGCGCGTATTCATTATAAAGATTGGAACGGAGCAGACTATGCGCGGATTCTTTCCCACAAAATAAAATCTGATCGTTTTCCGCTAACGGATAAGCACCACTGGGCAATACGGTAAATTGATCCGCCGAATGAACCACTAAGGGTACTGAAGCAAGGGGTTCATCCCGGTTCGTCGGATCGCGCAAAACATCGCCCAATAATACCTTCTGATCGCGTTGTACTACATCTATCACCGCCGGGCTGGTCTGGTTGTTTATTTCTATCGTGGTCAAATGTGGTTTAACCCCGCCCACGGTTTCCTGTAGCCGCTCGATAAGGCTTTCGGTCAGGTTATCATCACGCGTTTCGCCATCCATCAGGTAACCGAATAAAGGTCTTAGCAGCGGCGCGATCAACGAAAAAACAATACGGCGCGCGGTGACCAGCGATGGTTGCATGATGATATCAGCCTTGGCCGCATGAAAAGCAACCTCGTTTTCGTGCCAGTTCTGACGGACAATCATGAAGACCTCCGGATTTAACGACCGTGCATTGATCATTATTCCCAAATTGTGACCATCATCGTCTGTGCCAACCAATATACCGGCGGCATTTTCAATCCCAGCCTCCCGCAGGGTACTAGACGTGGTTCGCCCACAAATATAACGTTGGGCCTTACAATTTTCTGGACGGGGGTGTGGATCAATAATCACCGTCGGAATACCACGTAAGCATAATGCTTCGTTGATTTCATTACCGAGTCGTCCAAATCCACAGATGATCCATCTTCCGTACGGGGGATTGATGGTACTGTTCAGCGTTGCGCCTCGCGCGCCAATAAGCCACCGGTTAAGAATATACAACGAAGGGTTAAATATTGCCGCGGCCAAACCTTTGGCGAAAGTCTTAAACGGATCGACAATGTGAACCTCACGTCCCAAAGTTGCCAAGCGTTCCTCATAGATGTCCATCTTGGACATGGTAATAATTTGCGCTTTTGGATTTAACAGATGCGCAACTACAGAGACCTTTAGATTCGCTTCTTCATCACTGGTTACTATAATCACGCCCACACAGTTAGATCGCGTTAATCCAGCCCCCAACAAATGTTTGGGAACGCCGGCGTCGGCGCATAGCCCCGGCATCGGAACACGGTAATCTCTCAATGAAAGTGCTTTGATACGTTCATCATCAACTTCGATGACAATCGCCGAGATACCCGCATCGCTCAACCCCCTGGCCAAAAGACTGCCAGTATCACCAAAGCCACACAGAATATAAAACGGGTCGGTTATTCTCAATACGGCGCGGACAAAATTCTTTTCCGCCAATGCCTGCTGGTAATAGGGATTTTGAAACAAGCGGACGATCGAGGTAATGGCATAAAACCAAGCAACGACGCTCACGTACAAACACAAGATTGCCCACATTCGCTGGGCATTGGAAAACTCATACGGTATTTCGCCGAACCCTGTAGTGGTCGCGGTATAGGTCATGAAATAGAAGGCGTGAAATATGCTCATATACTGCACTTCGCCATCAATTTCCTTACCCGGAATCAACGTCATTCCAACCACAGCAATCGCGTATACCAAGAGAAGGGTCATTATCGGGCGCCGCATCGAGCGTAATACAATTGAACCGACGCGATTAAACTCTAAGGCTGCACCTGGCATTTCAGTATATGACTCCGCCTACATTGATGTTACTCAATATAACCCAGGCACGCTGCCTAGTGGGTATTTTCGTTAACAAAACAAATGAGAATTCAGAAAAATTCGGTGTTAATGCCGGGTCATTAATGTTTCAGAAACAAGCATAATTACCGATATGACGTTTGCCAGCAAAGCACCGCCAGTCAATGAAATAATGCTCGCCATAACATTAGGTGTAAGCCCGGTTTCCGTGATGTGTACAACGACCGCCCAATAAATGGCCGCCGCCAACAATTGAAGATCCGCAACCAAACTAGTAGATAGTAAGACAGCCCCAATATGCGAGCGATCCCCCAATTTCAACCCGGTTGCGACAAGATTAACGACGATGACCGCAAACAACTCATACACACTATGGTGCGCCGGATTTTCGAATTCCCCTAGGAAAAATCCGAAATTCAAGGTGAGCGCAAGAACGATAAAAAAACCGAAGATCACCTTCTCAAGGTTCATTTCACATTACCCCACAGATATAAAAATTAACTCGGCTGCCGCCTTGAGAGCAACAACCCTTCCCCAAACCAGTAGTTGTCTGTGTTTACGCCGTTTCCCCAGGGGGCAAATAATTCAATATAAGCACTGACCCTAGATTCAGCCTTTACCAACCAGAAGCTATCATTGTACTAGAAAAGCCATTCCCGACTAAGCACAGCATCCAACCATGCGACATTGTAAACCCAAAATAAATCAATTGGGGCTCATGTTAAGATTTTATTGCTTAGAGGCCTAGAAATGGGCGATCATTTAGCCACGTGCCTCAGGTCGGGCTAAGCTCGATGCTTATTAAAACTGGATTCAATTTTGAACAAGTACCAAGTTAGTGCGAATGTCTAGCCATGCCCAACATATTGATTTTTAGCTCATCACTTTGTCCCTATTGCACGATGGCCAAACGTCTCCTGGAACACAAAGGTTTTCCGTTTCAGGAAATTGACGTCGATAGGAAACCAGAGGCTCGCAAGCAAATGGTTGATATTTCCAAACGCTATACCGTACCGCAAATTTTTATCAATCAATCACACATTGGCGGTTGCAACGAGTTATACGCATTGGAACACGCGGGAAAACTGGACGGATTACTGGTACCTGCAGGCTAAATCATATTCCCAGTGAACACAATGGAATCTCTAAGATTGGACAAGTGGTTGTGGACAGCGCGTTTTTATAAGACCCGCAGCCTTGCAACCGAAGCAATAAGCGGGGGCAAGGTTCACCTCAACGGTCAGAGAACCAAACCTGGGAAAGAAGTGAAAATTGGCAACCGCGTCATAATTTCCAAAGGCTCCAGTCAATGGGAGGTTACGGTAGTCGGCATCATTAGTCAGCGCAGGCCCGCTAAAGAGGCGGTATCACTTTACCGAGAAACAGCGGAAAGCGTGGAAAAACGTGAAGCAGAGTCGATTAACCGACGACAGCAGAAAGAATCCCAAGTCCGCCCCGACAAACGACCTACCAAAAAGCAACGCCGCCAAATTCACAAATTCAAACGAGAATAAACGTTACTCGGGCTTAACGCTTCTGCAAAGTTTCTTATCCAACAAAAATCCATTAATGAATACCAATACAACAAAACTTTCAGATACAACTGGTCGGCTTCGGCAGACCCGCGATCAAGCAAGCAAATTTTAACGGGCCATCCGGAAACAGTTTGTACAAATAGCGTGTATTACCCTTTTGATCGCCCAATTTTTTACGCACCGCTTTGGTGAATACGCGTGCGTTGGGAAGATGATTGTATTGCTTATAGTAGTTGCGGATAAACCAGATAATTTCCCAGTGCGCCTCGGTTAAATCAACATCTACCGCGGCAGCCAATGCTTCGGCAACCTTTTCGTTCCAGCATTCTCGATTAACCATAAACCCCGCATCATTAGTCTCTATGGTCATCCCGTTTACGCAGATTAAGCTTGACAAAACAATCGAATCTTAGGCTAGAAAATTGATACAGGTCATTGCAGTAAATGCGGTCATGAATTCAACACCAATCAAAACTCATGCAAACACCAACACATACAGTGGGCGTTCAATTCCTTATGGTCTGCAACAGTTCTATCAACTCGGCTATACGGAAGGGTTTTTTTAATAGCCAATAGCAACGGCCAAGCCGAACGGTTGGTGATGCGCGACGTTGACCGATTCGTCGGCTATTTTCTGGTCCAGACGAAACATGATGCTACGGACATTGCCGATTTTAAAAATAGCAAATTTACATTTGGTCCCAAGCTGTCAACTTCGGGCCACCTCATCCCTCGATATTTTCTTGCTAGACGCCATATTAATCCGGAAGACTACTTTTCGGAAGTCACCTATAGTCATAGACACGAAGCCACCGCTGAACGGGTTCAAGACGGGACCGCTGACATAGCTGTCGCAAATTCCGAAATAATCAACCGACTATATCAACGAAGTGCGATTACAGCGTCTTAAACCCTAAATCCGAATAATTCCGCATGGGCCGCGCACCCTAAGCAGATTATCCTAAAATATCGTGTAAATTTCATAGCAACAGGAAATGCCAAATATTCCCGATTAGACCAAAGGCTATCTGCAAACTTAGAAATATCTGCCGCAATTGATCGAGACGGTAAAGCTTAAACGCAGATTAAACCCAATTAATCGATCAATTACGGCAACGTTTTATAGTTTCTTAAACAAACCGAAAACATAAAGCAATATCACAGCACCAGCAGCAGCGGTAATGATATCGCCGATTAAACCAGCGAAAGAAACACCGAAAAATTTGAACACGAATCCACCGACAATCGCACCCAGAGTGCCTATCACGATGTTCCCCACCAACCCGAAACCATCGCCTTTTTTTAAGATTCCGGCTAACCAACCGGCGACGCCGCCGATGACCAAAAATATTACTAATTGCATCAAACTCATATTGGCACCTCTGGAGCTGTTAGATTAAATTTATTCTAATTTCTGTCTCAAGATGTACATCAATTGTGCATACTGCACGCGGCTTGAAAGTTAAGACCAAGCAATTGCACCGGGCCAGAATCAACCTATGGCGAATGTAATCATAACTATAAGTGGAATGGAACTGCAAGGCCGGTGTAATAATTTAGCCATAGCCCGCACTTGTTTGAACCGACTTTACCATTCGCGGTCACTTGATTTACATTGGCCAAAAACAAAGAAGTGTGCTTTAGGAATCCAATACGTTAGCCAGTTGTTCCGCTCGATTAAGCATGAACACCAAGTTAACGAACTACGGTAAACCATCTCCTTCAACCAAAATTGCGCAGCCCTATCTAACCCACGCATTCAGCAACCCAACAGCACAATGTTACGAGTTATCCTTAATTTACTAATCAAGGGCGCTTGGCTCAAGCACCTAAATTATATAAACTTTAATAAGCCATTATTGAAATGGCTTGGTTCAATCCGCCCACTAAGACGAATCAGAGATAGCCTGTTCTTAATTCTTGCAGGCATCGCCATGGGTGTCGCGGGTGATATGCTGTTGGTCAGCACGGCTCTTCCCTATGAAACCGTATTTCATGCGTTGATGTACGCACCCGTCTCTATCCCAAATGCGACGCAATATCTTCCGCTACCCCTATCGAAATCCGCGTTAAGCATAATCGGGTATAGTTTCTGGCCGTTGTTTGCCATTACGACAATAGTATATTTTCGAAAACCTTCGACCTTAAACGGCGGGATTCTACTAGTGATCACCGCAATCGGTTTTTTCGGAATCGTACACAAGTACTGGGCCATGCCTTAATCGGAGGACAGGGCTTTGTCCAATTCTATCAATAACATCTATATTCCGGCTCGCCATGCTACAGAACAGGTCGTGTTAATTTATAACCATCCCGCAATGATCGACGATCAATGACAATGACTTTGTATTTTATTTTTCTTGGAGCTTTTTCCGGGCTAATCGCCGGGCTATTGGGAGTCGGCGGCGGACTTATTATCGTACCGATACTCATTACGATTTTTCAAAGCCAAGACTTCGCCGCCCCGATAATCGTCCACCTCGCTATCGGAACTTCGTTAGCGTCTATCGTATTTACATCTATTTCATCGGTCATGGCACACCACCGTAAAAAGGCTGTGCTGTGGCCGGTCTTCCTGCAACTCACACCTGGAATTATTATCGGGGCTTGGCTTGGTACGGCGATAGCCGATCTTCTTCCGAACCACATTCTGCGTCGCGCTTTCGGACTATTCGAACTTTATGTCGCTATTCAGATGTCTCTGAATATCAAACCCAAACCGCAGCGGGAATTTCCTGGCGGCTGGGGTGCGTTCGGCGTCGGCAATATTATTGGTGCGATTTCAGCTCTGGTGGGAATAGGCGGCGGCACGCTGACCGTGCCGTTTTTGACCTGGTGTAACGTCGCGATGCGTAATTGCATTGCAACCTCGGCAGCTTGTGGATTCCCCATCGCAGTTGCAGGTGCCATAGGATTTATTGTTACCGGCTGGAATAACTCAAATCTACCGGATCATTCATGGGGATACATATATTTGCCGGCACTATTGGCGATCGTTTGCTCCAGCGTGTTAACCGCGCCTGTGGGTGCGATGCTGACCCACAAACTTCCGACCCAGCGATTAAAACAAATATTCGCGATCTTATTATATCTATTATCGGCACGCATGTTGCTTGGATAATACCAATCTAATCAACGTTCTACGCTTGTGTATAATGAATTGTTATTCGATAGAGCAAGAGCGCAATTACTAACAGCTAACCTATACTCAATTAACGTTAGCTTAATTGGAATTCCTAAATTGAATATGGAAATGTAATCAGTCGGCGAGCTAAGTTTCCACGCTAACTATAGAAATACGCAGCGTACCATACTATTGCTAATGGCCAAGCTTTACGATTTATCCGAATACTCAAGGGACACGGGACTCGTGGATGTCCACGAGGACAGCTTTGATGCACAATCCCGCGTATACGCCGAGCAAATTTCACATTTGTATAGCCATACAAAACTGACCTTCATTGTAACCTTTCTAAACGGTAGCCTTCTGGTCCTGGTCTTGTGGCCGTATATTCAACACACAGTCATAGTCTCTTGGTTTGTCGCACTTTCCGTTGTCACCATCTGTCGGGGTTTACTCGCTGCACATTTTTCCCGTGAAATTTCGCTTAGCTCCTCAATTCGGACCTGGCACTACGCCTATTTGATTGGCGCTGGCCTGAGCGGGATAGTCTGGGGATCTGCCGCGCTTTTTCTATTTGCCGCCGGAACCTTCGAAGCGCAAATGCTGTTGATCATGGTTTTGGCCGGCATGACAGCCGCGGCTACGTCGGTTCTCTCGGCACGGATGGAAACGTTTCTGGCGTTTGCTCTTCCAACCTTGAGTCCGTTGGCGGGCCAGTTGATCATACAAGGAGGCACGTTATCGGTAACAATGGCTGGTTTAACGGTCATTTTCATGATTGGCATGACTGTAGTCGCACGAGCCATGCACCAGACGCTGAAAACTTCTTTCGAGCTACGTTTCGACAACCGCAACTTGATCAAGGAAATCGAACGCAGACACCAGACCGAAGAGGCCTTATTCCAAGAGAAAGATCGTTTGCAAATCACATTGGAGGCACTTTCGGAAGGTGTCGTTATCACAGGTGCCGACGCAACTATCAAGTATTTGAATCCAGCCGCCGAGCGGCTATGCGGCTGGTCGAATGAAGATTCGATTGGAAATTCGATAGAAAATCTATTTCCGATGTTGGAAGAACATACCGGGGAAAAAAGCAGCTGCGCGTTGATCACCTGTCTACAAACGGTTAACCGTGTGGAAAAGAATATATTGCTACATACCCGCCATGGCCAGGACCAAATAATAGAAGAAATTGCCACCCCGCTGAAAAACCGAGCGGGCAAGGTTAGCGGTGCCGTCACCGTCATGCGGGATGTTACTGAAGCCCGCAAGCATCGCCAAGAACTCGTATTTCAGGCCAATCACGATCTGTTGACACAATTACCCACCCGGGCATTGTTGATGGATCGACTCAAACACTCGATTTCAAGAGCGCAGCGCGCCTGTCATTTGGTCGCATTACTGTTTATGGATCTCGACCGATTCAAAAACGTTAACGATAGTCTTGGACACGCGGCGGGTGACGCTTTGCTCAATCTGGTTGCTCAACGATTGACCAAAGGTGTTCGAGACGAGGATACCGTTGCGCGACTGGGCGGCGATGAATTTGTGGTCTTGGTGGAAGAAATTCAGCAACCCAATGCGGTCGCCATTACCGCGAGAAAATTAATCGATTTGCTGGGCACACCTTTCTTAGTGGAAAACCATGCTATATCGGTAACGGCCAGCATTGGTATTACGTTATTCCCGAAGGACGGAGACAACCCCGAAACATTGCTGAAAAACGCAGATACAGCGATGTACCGCGCTAAAGAACTGGGCCGCAATAATATCCAATTCTACGCTGAAGAAATGAATATTCGGGCACTGCACCGGCTTAAATTGGAGCAAGCGCTACGCTACGCGGTTGCTCGGGATGAATTTATCCTCAACTACCAACCGCAAATTGAACTCGCGAGCGGCAAAATTGTTGCCGTTGAAGCCTTGGTTCGCTGGGAGCGGCCGGATTACGGCAAGGTTTTTCCCGATGATTTTATTCCGATTGCAGAAGAATCTGGCGCCATCGTAGAAATTGGAAACTGGGTCTTGACCCAAGCTTGTGCCCAGTTACGGGCCTGGCAGATGAACGGCCACGAAGATTTAAGAATATCGGTCAATCTATCGGTCCGGCAATTGCATCAACACGATCTGACCAAAATCATTGAAAAGGCGCTAGCCTACTCCGATTTGCCGCCAAAATACCTGGAGCTTGAGATTACCGAGAGTCTGTTTCTGAACGACACCGAAGAGACACTGGATCTGCTTCAATCCATCAAAAAATTAGGTGTGACGCTAGCCATAGACGACTTTGGCACCGGATATTCTTCACTCAGTTACCTGAAGTATTTCCCCATTGATACCATCAAAATCGATAAATCATTTATCGATAAGGTCCATGAAAATAACAGCAATGCAGCCATAGTCTCTGCGATTATCCAAATGGGTCACGGCTTGAATCTATCTGTCATTGGCGAGGGTGTAGAAAACCAAGCGCAATTCGAATTTCTAAAAAATAGAAACATTGATGCCTTCCAAGGTTACAAATTCAGCAAGGCTCTATCAACCACGCAAATGACCGATTTATTGCAAAAAACATCCTCAGTGACTAGACCAATCGATGATTGCTCAAATTAGCCCACCGCACTTGCTTGATCCTAGTCACAACCTCGTCGCATACTATTTCAGAATTCGCCATTACAGTGAGATTCTATCAATTAGCGTTATACTGAATTTCCGGCCTTATTCGGTTAGAACTAGCATTACACCAGTTCCGCGAAGCTTCGAAATAATGCCAGCAACCTGAAAACTTGGTTTTATCAGCTCAAAACGCCCTGCAACAATCCATTAAGTTTGTGCACAAACGCCGCTGGGTCATCCAACTGCCCCCCCTCGCTGAGCACCGCTTGGTCAAACAATATATTTGTTATATCGTCAAACCGTTCTTCATCCGTTTCGCTGTTTAAACGATTGACAAGCGGATGGTCTGGGTTGATTTCGAATATCGGCTTGGTTCCCCCTGGCATGGCCTGGCCAGCTTCCTTCATGATGCGCTCCATATTCAAGCTCATGCCATAATTCTCGGTAACCAGGCAAGCGGCAGATTCAGTCAAACGATTACTGATACGAACTTCGCTAATCTTACTATCGAGAATTTTTTTAACTTTTTCGACAAGATCTTTGTATTGCTCGGACGCCTTTTCCTGACTCTCCTTATCCTTTTCCTTTTCGTCACCCAGCTTGCTCAGATCCAATTCACCCTTCGCAACCGATTGCAGCTGTTTACCGTCAAATTCGGTCAAATTCGAGGTCAGCCATTCGTCAACCCGGTCCGCTAGCAATAATACTTCGATGCCCTTCTTTCTGAATACTTCCAGATGTGGACTATTTTTCGCAGCAGAAAAACTATCCGCAGTAATATAATAAATAGTATCCTGCCCGTCTTTCATCCGCTCAACATAATCTTGCAATGAAATATCTTGTACATCCAAATCATTGTGGGTACTGGAAAAACGCATTAATTTGGCGATCCGGTCTTTATTTTTAAAATCTTCTATCGGACCTTCTTTAATTACGCGGCCGAATTCCTTCCAAAACCCTTGGTATTTCTCGGCATCATTCTTCGCCATGCCTTCGAGTAATCCCAATATTTTTTTGACTGAACCCGCGCGTATCGACTCGATCTGTTTATTTTGCTGGAGTATTTCGCGCGACACATTGAGCGGCAGGGAATCGGAATCAATCACACCCCGAACAAAGCGCAAATAACGGGGCATCAATTGCTCAGCGTCGTCGGTGATAAATATTTTGCGCACATACAGCTTAACCCCGTGCTTGGCATCCCGGTCCCACATATCGAACGGCGCGCGCTGTGGGATATACAACAACAAGGTGTATTCGTTAGTCCCTTCGACGCGGCTGTGGACGTAAGTTAAAGGGTCTTGAAAATCATGCCCGACGTGTTTGTAAAATTCATTGTATGCTTCCTCGTCGATATCCTGCTTCGACTTGGCCCAAAGCGCGGAAGCACTATTGACTGTTTCCTCTTCGGGAACCACGATGACCTTTTCATCCTTTTTCTCTTCATCTTCATTTTCGCTAGGCTCGGGATCCTTATCCATTATGATCGGAAGCGAAATATGGTCGGAAAACTTACGAATGATCGAACGCAGTCTAAAACCATCCAAAAATTCATCCTCGCCTTCACGCAAATGCAAGGTTACTTCGGTTCCGCGTTCTCCCTTTTTAACCGTTTCGATTGAATAGTCTCCTTCACCAGCCGATTCCCAACGGACCCCCTGCTCTTTGCTCTCACCGGCTTTACGGGTCCTTAACGTAACTTTGTCCGCAACGATAAAAGACGAATAAAATCCAACCCCAAATTGACCGATTAATTGACTATCTTTGGCTTCATCACCGGTCAATGATTCAAAAAACTGCTTGGTGCCCGACTTGGCAATCGTTCCAATAGAATCCTGCACTTCTTCGCGGGTCATACCGATGCCATTATCCTTTACGGTCACGGTTCGATTTTCCTTGTCAAATTCGACCCGGATTTTTAAATCGCTGTCGTTCTCGTACAAACCATCCTTGGATAACGCTTCGAAGCGTAACTTGTCGGCGGCATCCGATGCATTCGAGATAAGCTCCCGCAAAAAAATCTCCTTGTTACTATACAAAGAGTGAATCATTAGGTTTAAAAGGTGTTTTACTTCGGTTTCAAACCCCAACGTTTCTTTTTTGGCTTTGACTGTCATTGCTAAAGTTATCCTCGTTTCCGTTAACTACTTAATGAGATTTCAAGATAATGAATGCACTATTGGGATTAAATCAAAATTTTCAACCCTTCACGAAAAACTTTGCGAAAAAAAACGGCGGGGCCAAACGATTGAATTGCTGAAAGCGCCAATACACCTACCGCCGCGCCCAACCTTTTTCATAAATGATCGTCGTTGAAATTTCTTCCACCGAAAAATTGGTCACGTCCATGAAAGGAATCCGCTCTTGCCTAAACAATTCTTCAACTGAACCCACTTCTTTCTGACATTGCTGCAACGATGCGTATACGCTATCCGGTCGACGTTCTTGCCTGATGCGTTGAAGTTGCCTGGGATCGATGGTCAACCCATGAATTTTATCGCGGTAGGGTTGCAGTGCGTTTGGAATCTGAAAAGTTTCCAAATCGCCGTCCGTAACCGGGTAGTTGGCCGCGAATATTCCAAATTGCAAAGCCAAATACAAACAAGTTGGGGTTTTACCCGTTCTGGACACGCCAACCAAAATCAAATCAGCGCGGGTATAATCTTTAAAATTGAGGCCATCATCACTGCTTAGGGCGAAATTCAAAGCCTCTATCCTTGAATCGTATTTTACACTGTCAGTCATACCATGACTTTTCCCCGAAGCGTGTATAGAACTATGATCGAATGCGTCTTCCAGGGGAGGAAGAAACATTTCAAACAGATCCAAAACCACAGCATTGCTCTGCTTAATGACATTGCGCAGATCCTCATTGGTCACAGAACTAAATACCACGGGACGGATACCTTTATTTTCGAAACAATCATTTATTGATGATTGAGCCGTTTTCGCTTTTTCGGGGGAATTCATGAACGGAATCGCATGAAATTCAAAATTGAGACGGGAAAATTGGGTCAAAATGCTGTAGCCCAAAGTTTCAACCGTAATTGCGGTATGATCAGAAATAAAAAAAACAGTGTATTTTTCCACGGAGCGATTACTTTCCAAATGCAAAAACGTCTACAATGATCGCTCTGCAAACTAACACATGGGAAAGATGGATGAAAGAATATGTCGTCGATTTTGAAAGTCTAGGCATCGGGGACGTAAATCGAGTCGGGGGCAAAAACGCGTCACTGGGTGAAATGATCAGCCATCTAACCCAGGTGGGCGTCATAGTCCCAGAGGGCTTCGCGACAACCGCGCAAGCATTTAACGATTTTCTCGCGCAGGATGGATTAGCTGACCGTCTCTATGACACGCTAGACAAACTCAATGTAGACGATATTGATGCACTGACTGAAACCGGCGCTAATATCAGACAATGGATATTGGATACGCCGTTCCCACCGCACTTAGAAAAAGCCGTTTCTAATGCCTACGGAGCAATGCTAAAAAATGCCGATGATGCCTTTTCGGTAGCAGTACGTTCATCGGCAACCGCAGAAGATCTGCCGGAAGCGTCATTTGCCGGTCAGCAGGAAACTTATTTAAATGTAACCGGTATAGAAAATATTCTAAGCTCGATTAAGCAGGTCTATGCATCGTTGTTTAACGATAGGGCTATCGCCTACCGGGTACACAAAAACTTCAAACACCAACAGGTTTCATTATCGGCTGGAATCCAGCGCATGGTTCGCAGCGATCTCGCGTCAAGTGGTGTCATTTTTACGCTGGATACAGAATCGGGGTTTCGCGACGTGGTTTTTATTACGTCCAGTTACGGGCTGGGTGAAATGATCGTGCAAGGTGAGATAAATCCAGACGAGTATTACCTATACAAACCAGCATTGAACACTCATAAACCAGCAATTTTGCGTAAAAATTTGGGTTCTAAAGAAAAAAAAATGGTCTACGACGAAAAAAATGCAGTGACCACAATAGCCGTACCGGAACAGGAACAACACAATTTCTCGTTATCCAACACCGAAGCCGAACAACTTGCCAAAATCGCCATCGTAATAGAACAGCATTACCAGTGCCCGATGGATATCGAATGGGCCAAAGACGGAACCGATGGCAAACTCTATATCGTGCAAGCCCGACCCGAAACTGTACAAAGTCGCAGCAACGAGATCGAACGTTATAAACTTAATCAGTCGTCCAGGGTGGTTGTCGAAGGCCGGAGCATTGGTCAAAAAATCGGCGTTGGAATCGCGAAAATCATAAAATCCACCGACGAAATGGATCGCATCCGTACCGGTGACGTTCTGGTCACCGATATGACAGACCCGGACTGGGAACCTATCATGAAGCGTGCGTCCGCAATTGTCACCAACCGCGGTGGACGTACCTGTCACGCAGCGATAATTGCACGCGAGCTTGGGGTGCCCGCAGTTGTCGGATGCGGCGACGCCACCAAGAAAATTCGTAACGGTTCACCGATAACCGTATCTTGTGCGGAAGGTGATTCGGGCTATGTGTACGAAGGCACCTTGGACTATACCATCGATCGAATCAACTACGATACGATGCCCGAGCTGCCGCTGAAAATCATGATGAACATCGCCAACCCGGATCGAGCTTTCAGTTTTTCAACCCTGCCCAACGAAGGCGTAGGATTGGCACGAATAGAATTTATCATCAACCGTATGATTGGCGTCCACCCCAAAGCGCTTTTAGAATTCGAAAAATTACCGGAAGATCTGCAGAGCGAGATTCGTGAAAAAACTGTGGGATACGACAACCCAAGCACGTTCTATATCGAAAAACTCGCCGAGGGCATCTCGACTCTGGCCGCAGCTTTTGCACCCAAGCCCATTATCGTACGGATGGCGGATTTTAAGTCTAACGAGTACGCTAACCTTCTCGGTGGAGATCATTACGAACCCGACGAGGAAAATCCTATGATCGGATTTCGAGGCGCCTCTAGATATATTTCACGTAGTTTCAGTGATTGCTTTGCACTCGAATGCAGAGCAATCAAGTATGTCCGTGAAAAAATGGGGCTGGGAAATGTCTGGATTATGATCCCTTTTATTCGAACGGTTGCGGAAGCCAGGAAGGTCATTCGTCTACTCAGGGAAAACGGTCTGGAACGTGGCAGCAACGGTTTGAAGATCATGATGATGTGCGAAGTCCCGTCCAACGCGCTTCTTGCGGAACGTTTTCTAGACTACTTCGACGGATTTTCAATCGGCTCTAACGATTTAACCCAACTAACTTTGGGTCTGGACCGGGATTCGGCATTAATCGCCGATAGCTTTGATGAGCGTAATGATGCGGTTAAAGTATTGTTACAAATGGCGATCAACGCTTGCCACAAGCGGGGAAAATATGTCGGCATCTGCGGACAGGCGCCGTCTGACTACCCTGATCTCGCAAAATGGTTAATGGAGCAAGGTATTTCCAGCGTATCTCTAAACCCAGACAGCGTTATCGAAACCTGGATGTATATGGCAGGACAAAATATTACTTAATAAATGAAGTAGATGGATGTCCTGTCTGCAATTAACACTAAACCGGCTAGCGGCAATTTCTCACGCTGCTAGCCGGTAATATCAACGGTACTGAAAGGCTGCCTATTGGAACAAATGCTTTACCGCATCGCGTTCTTCGCGCAATTCATTGTCGGTGGCGTCCATTTTCGCTCGGCTAAATTCATTGATGTCCAATCCTTGCACAATGCTGTATTGGCCGTCCTTAATCTCGACTGGGTATGAATAGATAACACCCTCGTCAATCCCATAGCTGCCATCGCTGGGAATCGCCATACTGACCCAATCTCCCGGCGGTGTTCCAAATATCCAATCCCGCATATGATCGATCGACGCGCTGGCCGCTGAGGCAGCACTGGATACGCCCCTGGCCTTGATGATTGCGGCTCCACGTTGCTGTACAACCGGTATAAAATCATCGCTAAACCAAGTTTGATCCACCAGCGACATCGCATTTTTACCCTGAACTGTCGCATGATGAATATCCGGGTATTGGGTCGCCGAATGGTTTCCCCAAATCGTCATATGTTTGATATCCGACGGTAATACACCGCATTTTTCACCCAATTGAGCAATTGCCCTATTGTGATCAAGTCGCGTTAGTGCGGTAAAATTTCCAGGAGCCAAATCTGGTGCATTATTCAATGCTATTAATGAATTGGTATTGGCTGGATTGCCGGTTACAACGACGCGCACGCTTCGTTTTGCCACATCGTTCAACGCTTGACCCTGGGTCGAAAAAATAGCCGCGTTGGCTTCCAGTAAATCCTTACGCTCCATGCCAGGACCCCGAGGTCTTGCACCGACCAGAAATGCGTAGTCGATATCCTTGAAAGCTACTCTAGCATCATCTGACGCCTCAATCCGGTGCAACAGCGGAAAAGCGCAGTCGTTCAATTCCATAACCACGCCATCAAGAGCTCCCATGGCCGGCGGGATTTCAAGTAAATGCAGTACAATCGGCTGATCTTTGCCTAGTAAATCTCCAGCCGCAAGCCGGAATAATAGCGAATAGCAAATCTGTCCGGCTGCACCGGTCACTGCAATATGTTTGGGTATTTTCATCTTCCTTACCTTAAATTCTTCTTTTCGTACAACAACAGCCAAGTTTCACTTCGCCATTATTAATCATATCGTGCTGTATCCAGCACCCGGTCGTTATTCAATCGTCAATCTTGAACTCCCAAATTTTGATTCCCCCTTCTTCAGATAGTTAAAAAAATTTTAAAGCGGCCAATAGGACTGACAACGTTTTTCTTGTAAATCTTAGTATGTGTCAATCATAATACCCTTAATTGGCTCTGATTTGCACGATAAGTTAATAATAAACAACAGGCTGTTGTTCGATCAAAAATAGACTTTGGTGCCTTGTAATTTCGGCTATTAGTCCTTGGGTTAGAGATCACAACAGCTTTTCTAATCGTGTGAACAAGGTTACTATATCGGACCCATTCACCTGGACTTCGCAACTCGAATAAAAACAGGAAACAATGTTAGCCTTAACACCCCCAAAAAAGGCGGTGTTGCTGCACTGTCATGCGATCCAAAATTGCCAAATTGGCGCCCAAGACTCTAACGAATATAATGTGCTGAAAACGAATAATGCATGCTGACAAAGATATTTCCGCCACGGATGTTCATTTTGTATGTGATAACCCCCGTTTCCATAACGATGAATCTGCGTACTCCGTCAAGATAAACGGGAATCGCCAGGATTTTGTAGGTTATTTCAAAATGAAAGTAATTCCGACAACCAAGTTTGCAACCGTGAGAAAACAACCGGCGCCAATGAGATATACCAAATTACTGATTAACCCTTAAATATTTCGATAACCCCAAGCCCACGTTCATGGGTTTTGTATAATTCAGGAGATAAATATGTTCAAGCAATCGCAACAAATCGCCGGATACGACGACGAACTTTTCCAGGCCATGGAAGATGAACGCCAACGTCAAGAAGAGCACATAGAATTGATCGCATCCGAGAACTATACCAGTCCTCGAGTCCTTGAAGCACAGGGTTCAGTTCTAACCAATAAATACGCCGAAGGCTACCCATCCAAACGCTATTACGGGGGTTGCGAGTACGTTGACGTCGCGGAGCAATTGGCAATAGACCGTTTGAAGGCATTATATGGCGCCGACTACGCTAACGTTCAACCGCACTCAGGTTCACAGGCAAACGGCGCAGTATATATGGCTTTAATCCAACCGGGTGACACCATATTGGGTTTAAGCCTGGCAGACGGGGGCCACTTGACCCACGGAGCAAAACCCAACTTCTCTGGAAAAATCTACAACTCGGTTCAATATGGTTTAGATCCGGATACCGGTTTAATCGACTACGAACAGGTCGAGTCTCTGGCTAAAGAGCACAAACCCAAAATGATCGTCGCGGGTTTCTCTGCATATTCACGTGTGATGGACTGGCAGCGCTTCCGTGACATCGCCGATGAAGTCGGTGCATTATTATTTGTCGATATGGCACACGTCGCGGGACTGGTAGCAGCAGGGCTATATCCCAATCCTGTACCCATCGCCGATGTAGTCACCAGCACCACGCACAAAAGTCTGCGCGGCCCTCGCGGCGGTGTCATTTTGTGCAAATCCAACCCGGACATCGAGAAGAAGTTGAGTTCTATGGTTTTTCCGGGTATTCAAGGTGGACCGCTAATGCACGTCATCGCGGCCAAAGCTGTCGCGTTCAAAGAAGCGGCTTCTGACGATTTCAAACAATACCAACAGCAAGTTATCAAGAACGCCCAGGCGATGGCTGAAATTTTCGTAGCCCGAGGCTACGATGTCGTCTCTGGCGGAACCGATAATCATTTGATGCTGGTTTCTCTTATCGCCAAGGGGATAACAGGTAAAGCCGCTGATGCAGCACTGGGTAAAGCTTATATCACTATCAATAAGAATGCGGTACCCAAAGATCCGCAATCGCCATTTGTCACTAGTGGTATTCGCGTCGGTACCCCGGCAGCAACAACCCGCGGTTTTAAGGAACCGGAAGTACGTGAGATAGCGACCATGATGTGCGATATCATGGACGATCTCGACAATGAACAGCTGATTACCGAGACCCGCGAAAAAGTTAAAGCCCTTTGTGCCCGCTTTCCGGTTTACAGCAACTAAAAAAATTTACCACATACATCGTAGCTTTTCGGAATAACGGTTTAGCGCAGTGGCAGAAATTTATCGATCCAAGCCACCGAGCATTGCAACTATTAAGCGCAGCTGAACAGCTACAATCCTGAGGGAGGAAAAAATGTCTGATATCGAAATCGCCCAAAAGGCAGAAATGAAGCCAATTATCAATTTGGCTGAGCAACAATACGACATTGCACCGGAACACCTGGACCCATACGGACATTACAAAGCTAAACTTTCGCTGGAATACGTCAAGAGTCTAAGCGATAAACCCGATGGAAAATTGATTCTGGTTACCGCAATCAGCCCTACGCCGGCTGGGGAAGGAAAAACCACCACCACGGTTGGATTGGGTGATGCGATGAACCGTATCGGTAAAAAAGCAATTATGTGTTTGCGTGAACCGTCATTAGGACCCTGTTTCGGCATAAAAGGCGGTGCTGCTGGGGGTGGATACGCGCAGGTTGTACCCATGGAAGATATCAACCTGCATTTTACCGGCGATTTTCACGCAATTGGGGTGGCCCATAATTTATTGTCGGCGATGATCGATAACCACATTAATCATGGCAATGCACTGAATATTGATCCTCGGCTGATCCAATGGAAACGTGTGGTCGATATGAACGACCGGGCACTGAGGAAAATTGTAGTCGGCATCGGCGGCACGCCAAACGGTTACCTGCGCGAAGATGGCTACGATATTGTAGTTGCGTCGGAAGTGATGGCAATCCTTTGCTTGGCCACCGACCGGGCCGATCTTAAAAATCGACTAGGCCGAATCGTGATCGGTTATACCCGCGGAGACCGCCAACCGGTATACGCACGCGAGCTAAACGCGCACGGTTCTATGGCAGCTTTGTTGAAGGATGCGATCAAGCCCAACTTGGTACAAACCCTGGAAAACAATATTGCCATTATCCATGGCGGGCCTTTTGCCAACATCGCGCACGGCTGCAACACAGTTACCGCGACAAAAACTGGTTTGAAATTGGCCGACTACTGCATCACCGAAGCCGGATTCGGGGCAGATCTGGGCGCTGAAAAATTCTTCGATATCAAATGTCGTATGACAGGATTGAAGCCATCTGCCGTTGTATTAGTCGCGACAGTTCGAGCGCTCAAGTTTCACGGCGGTGTCGCCAAGGATGCGTTGAATACTGAAAATTTGGAAGCATTGGATAAAGGCTTTGTTAATCTGGAACGACATTTAGCCAATATTACCCAACATTACGGGCAACCCTGTATCGTCTGCATCAATCATTTCACTTTCGATACCGATACAGAAGTCAATCTGTTGCAAAGCAAATGCGAAGCATTGGGGACAAAATGCATTGTCTCGAAGCATTGGGCTGATGGTGGTGCAGGCGCGGAACAACTGGCACGAGAAGTCGTTAATGTAGTCGATAGCCGAGAGCCTAGCAGCACCTTTGTTTACGACGAGAATCTTTCGTTGTGGGAAAAGATCGAAGCAATCGCGACTAAACTTTACGGCGCATCGTCGGTCACGACAGACGCTAAAGTTCGCAAACAACTGGATGATTGGAGTCAGGAATACGGCAAATTTCCAGTCTGTATGGCCAAAACTCAAATGTCCTTTTCGACGGACCCTACGGCTAAGGGTGCACCGACGGGCCATACGGTTAACATTAGCGAGGTAAGACTGGCCAACGGTGCAGGATTTGTCGTCGCAATAGCCGGTAACATGATGACGATGCCAGGCCTACCCAAAGTCCCGGCCGCTGAGCGTATTGACATCGACGACAACGGTATCATTACAGGCTTATTCTAACAGCCCTTTTAATAAGAAAATATCAATAAGAGCTCCTGTTGATTTTCAATGGGAGTTCTTCTTTTTACAGCAAACTGAAAGCAAGACCAATATGCTGCATCGCTGTATCGTATTCTCGATTCGGTATAACATTAAAGATTGATACCAATCACCTAAATCAATTTTGAACCTACGAATTTCCGGAACCCCAATGAAAATAGAAAGCGAATGTGTGGTATCGATACAATTCAAACTCACCGGAGACGATGGCGCAGTGTTGGATGCTTCGGAAGCCGAAGAGCCGCTGGTATATTTACATGGGTCCAATAATCTGATCCCCGGGCTCGAAAATGTATTAACCGGTAAGTCCGAAGGTGATCAGTTAGAAGTCACTATTCAACCAGAAGATGGCTACGGCAGCAACGACCCCGAACTGGTTCAAACGGTTCCAGTGAGTGCTTTTGGTGAAATTGAAGATATTCAGCCGGGCATGCAGTTTCAAGCACAAAATTCCGAAGGACAGGATCAAATCATCACGATCCAAGAAATTGATGGCGACGAAGTTGTGGTTGACGGCAACCACCCGTTGGCGGGTCAACGGCTCCATTTCGACGTTACGGTTGAATCGGTGCGCAAAGCGACGCTTGAAGAGATTTCTCACGGCCACGCCCACGCTTGATCAAACCCCGGGCAAATTGTAATGTCTCACCGAAAACAGCAAACCTTCTATTCCATGTTAATCAAACTAACGGATTAGACCATGAACTTCCTACGTTTCTCCTGGTGGTGTACTCCGCTAATTAGTTTTTCTTGGGTTAGGGCCCGGGATTTGTCGGGCCAGTCGAAACACAAAGCCTGTCTCAAGAAATTATCCAGAATAAAATGGATGAGAGGACCAGATATTAGCCCAATGGGTCAGTGGACTGCGGAATTCCATATCTTGGAAGGGCATTCGTATTACCAACTGGGCCAAACCGATAAAGCACAGGAACGTTTACAGCACGCTGCCAAAATATTACACAAAGAAAGTAACTATACCGATTGGGAGAAAAATTACCTTCGCGCCTACATTTCAGAATGTCATCCGAAGCTTGAACTGGGAGTTGACACCCCGATTGATCTGGAGAATGTCGACCTGGATTATGTGACCAATGACATGAAAAACTGCTTTCCGTTACTGACGCACCCCGACTGGATTCATTGAAACCGATCGGAAACCCCTTTAGCCAGGCTACTAGTCTACTGCTCAGCCTGACCATAAACCTTAACCTTAGTACAACGGCGTACGCTAATGAATTAGCCGATACCCTACACCGCATAAAACCAGGTATCGTCGGCATCGGAACATTCCATGCAACCCGCTCACCATCTGCACTATTGATAGGTAGCGGATTTATCGTTGGCGATGGCTTTCACGTCTTGACTAATGCTCACGTAATACCTGATGCGATCGACTACTCAAGGAATGAAAGCTTGGCTGTATTTGTCCGTAACTTCGGCAAAGTTGAACACCGCAGCGCTAAGAAAATTGCTGTCGATGATCAACACGATCTCGCAATACTAAAGATGACGGGCCAAGCCCTAACCCCGTTGAAACTAGGCGATTCGTCCAAAGTACGAGAAGGCGAGCTGTATGCATTCACCGGATTCCCCATCGGGATCGTTCTAGGACTTTACCCGGTAACACACCGCGGGATTATTTCGGCGATTAGTCCCATAGTTATTCCAGCGTATTCTTCTAGACAGCTTAACGCAGACATGGTGCGACGCCTTCAAGCCGCTTACTCGGTATTTCAACTGGATGCTACCGCATATCCTGGTAATAGCGGCAGTCCGTTGTACGATACCCAATCGGGTCAGGTTGTGGGTATACTCAACAAGGTCTTCGTACAAAAAAGCAAAGAAAATTTGTTGTCCGAGCCCAGTGGAATCAGTTACGCGATTCCTATTCAATACGCAAAAGAATTATTGAAGGCGCATGATATCCACCCTAGCCAATAACTTCTGTATCTGAATCAAGCACACGCCGAATACGAGCGACCAGCCTTATGACTAGCGAGTATAAAAAAGCCAAAATTCATACGCCGATGTCTGTACGAAGATAGCTACACCCTATTGGCGCAAATATTGACAACTTGCCGTCACAGATTAGTCGGGTTAGTCTTAGGCATAGCCTAATTTAAATTTCAATTTTGTACTTAGCTACTCGTGAAACTATACATGCGCTGTAACGGGTTGGAAAACCCTGTTTCATAACCCGAACGGAAGCAGAGAACGGGTTGTTTTGCGAGTTTCCTAAGGTACTAGGGTCGGGTAGTTGAATAAATTGGACGCTAAGCTGAGTAGTTATTTTTATTCTAAGTATTTAGGTACGTAGTTTGATAAGCTGGTAAAAAATTGTGTTGCTTCGTACGCCGGTTACGAGAGGATTATTTAATGGAAGACGTCACCGATTTAGTCGCCGCCAAAATTGCAATTGCGGAACAAGTTTCTGCCCGCACGTCGGAAACTATAGATCTTTTATTCCAACTTCTTCTCGATGTAATCAAGATTCGTCAGCCGGAAATGGTTCCGGTACTGCAGCGGGAATCCACGGTCCCGGTCAGCAATAGAAAACTACTTACAAAATCCCTTCAAGCACAAGGCATTTGGTTCCAACTACTCAATGTAGCCGAAGAAAATTCTGCGATGCGACGACGACGCGCATTCGAATCTGAGCTTGGTGGACAGGTCATCACTAACACTTTTGCCTATGCTTTAAGACGTATCAAAGATGCCGGAATCAGCGAGCAAGTCGTACAGTCTTTTCTAAACAGCGCGGACATTCGCCCGATTATCACGGCTCATCCAACGGAAGCCAAACGGGTTACCGTATTAGAAATACACCGACGCATCTACCTGTTATTAATGGAACTGGAATCTCCTCGCTGGACCCCTCGTGAGCGAGACCACTTAATAGGAGATCTGCGCAACGAAATAGATTTACTCTGGTTGACCGGTGAATTACGACTAGAAAAACCTTCAGTCGGGCAAGAAGTAGCGTGGGGATTACATTTTTTCCGCGAATCGCTGTTCGACCGTCTTCCCGAACTGATTGAAAAACTAGAATATGCATTAAAAATCAATTATCCCGAACACGAATTTAAGATTCCGGCATTCTTTCAATTTGGTTCATGGATTGGCGGTGACAGGGACGGAAATCCGTTCGTCACCAATGCCGTCACACGCGAAACCCTTTTTATTCATAGACGCGCGTGTCTAAAGCGCTACAAACAGCAACTGGACCGCCTATCAGCCCGAATTAGTATCGCCAGTCATTCCCTGACCGTTACCGAACAATTCTCGAACAGGCTAAAGGGCATGCTGGCCGAAACCGGCGAGGGCGATACGATCGCCGAACGAAACCCAGGTGAAGTATTCCGTCAGTACACGGTCTGCATGGGCAAAAAACTACAACTAACCATTGACGCGGCAGGACGGGACGAAACGCCCGCAATCACCCAGACCGCCTACTTCACGGCTGATGAATTCCTTAGCGATTTGCGCTTTCTGGAAAAATCGTTGCGCGAAATAGACTGTGATCCAATAGCCAAATCTCTGATTCAACCCCTAAGTCGGGAAGTCGAAGCGTTTCGATTCAAAGCTGTAAGCCTGGATTTGCGACAAAATACGACTGTAACTACTGAGTCGCTGCAAGCTATTTGGTCTAGATTGACAGGCAAAAATCTTAGCGACTGCCCGGACAAAAGTTCAGACGAATGGAAAAATTGGCTATTGTCCGAACTCGAACACCCCTTTTCCGAAGCATTGCCCTTATCGGATCTGCCCGAAACGGCCCAAGAAACATTCGATCTGATGCGTTTGATCGCAGAGACGAGGTCAAAAATGGATACCAAAGCGTTCGGAAAATTCATCTTGAGCATGACCCAATCCGAAGCCGATATTTTGGGCGTTTATCTACTGGCGAAGTACGCCGGATTGTTCGATACTGAAAACGAAATACGCTGCACCATTCCCGTCGTACCGTTATTTGAAACGATCGAAGACCTACGCGACGCCCCGAATATTATGGAAAATATTTTGTCACTTCGCATCGTTCGTCAAAGTTTGGAACGCTTGGGAAGAGTCCAAGAGGTGATGATCGGCTATTCCGATTCGAACAAAGACGGCGGTTATCTGACCTCCAATTGGGAGTTACACCTGGCACAAACTCGATTGACCGAAACCGGGCGAAGAGCCGGTATTCCCATCTCATTTTTCCACGGCCGAGGCGGCTCGATAAGCCGCGGCGGAGCCCCCACTGGCCAAGCCATTACTGCCCAGCCGAGCGGCTCAATACACGGCCAAATGCGAATTACTGAACAGGGCGAGGTGGTTTCCTCCAAATATGCCAACCGCGGAACCGCGCTCTACCACATGGAACTACTCGCAGCGAGCGTGATGGGCCATTCATTATTAACCGCCACGAGTGATCGTGCAGATACCCGCAGGGAAAACAACGAAGTATTTCAGGAATTGTCAGAAAAATCCTTTCTGAAATACCGTACGCTGGTTGAACACCCCAGTCTGCTCGAATATTACGAAGCAGCCAGCCCGGTCGAAGAATTGAGCTTGTTGAATATTGGTTCCAGGCCGGCTCGACGGTTCGGTGCCAAATCGTTAGCCGATCTACGAGCAATACCGTGGGTATTCGCTTGGACCCAAAATCGCCATCTCATCCCAAGCTGGTATGGGCTGGGAACCGCGCTTTCCGAATTCCGTTCCAGTCATGGGGAACAGGCTGAACACCTGTTGCAAGGACTGTTTGATCATTCACGTCTATTCAATCTGGTCATCGAAGAAGCCGAGAAGACCCTGGCCCAGGTGGACCTGCACATCGCCAAAGAATTCTCAGAATTAGTCGCCAACCTGGAGCTTCGGCAGCAAATATTCTCAATGATCGAAGATGAATACCATCTGACAGTCGAAGAGGTACTCAAAACCTCCAATTCATCATTGCTCGCCGAACGCTTCCCAAGATTCAGACGCAAACTAAAGCGGCGTCTGCCAATGATCAATCAAATTGGGCGGGAACAGGTCATGCTAATCAAGCAATTCCGAGATTTACCTGAAGACGACCCTTCGCGGAGCGAAGCGCTGATTTCATTATTACTATCGATCAACTGTATCTCCACCGGCTTGGGTTGGACGGGTTAGTCTACCCTATTCCAAACTGAACCAACCCTAACACATATAACATGTGAACCACCCAGTTGCGTCAACGTGAAATCCAAATCACCCAAGATTCATCGGTTTAGATCAAACAATTCTGTAAAACAAAATGAACCGACAACGGTTTATTTTGCAATCTGAAGCTTACCTGCTGATTCGAGCTTATCCAGGGTGTAATAAACCGGACAAAACCCAGTAAACGAACTTTGAATCAACAATACACCTATTAGCGCAGGCAACAGAAACCAAGTCGGACCGGAGAAGTAACCCAATAACACCCCAAGCGTCACAACTGCGCCAACTATTCCATCATGCAATTGTCTTTTAGTCATCATAACCTCCTGCATCAATCTCTAAATTAATTTTTTAAATCAACCCGGTAATCTCACCAATAATTCCGACGATCTACTCAAATCATATTCAACCCTAGCCCGGCATATCTGTCAAGCTGAGCGTCCCGTTTCGGTTAACCATTACAATGGCGACCAACTCGAGTACTCCATTGCGATATTCACCCGGAATCGATAGGCCGAAATCAAATCGTATTCTAGTCATTTAGTCGTAATTCCCTGAACCGCCGAATAATCAAAAACACCCTAGCATTGATACAGCTATTATGACCGTTACTAGAAAGATGATCCCATGAAACCACGCCAATGTTTTCGATAATACAACGCTGAACCATGAATCGACGTCATCTTCGAAGGCGCTTGTATCCATGGAAAAATCGATAGAGTCCTTCTCTATTGTTCTAACCGTATCGTAAAGTTTACGGAACAGTCGTTCCTGCCGAAGAAAATAACCGTCCAAACCCCAAAACATTACGATTGGGCCCAGCGGTAGAATAATAAACCATTGATCAGCATCCTTGGCCACGAGCGCAAATAACGCAGCGGATAATGTAACGCTCCAACCTTTGAGCAAGAAAGAGCTGTTGGCCATGCGGTTGATCACAGCTTGGATCAAATCTAGATGTTTGAGTTTGGCTTCTTGGGACATAGTTGGTATGGCCGGGGGGGTTGATAGTCTGCGGCGGTTGCCCTGCGCTTATCCGTCCTACGTTTCAATCCCGAGTCTACCACAGATATTTACTGGACCAGTCAATCCACACACAGCTCCCAGGAATTACCGTGCGTTTGATTAAGACCCTAATATTTCTCGGCAACGCGATTATCTCTACGGTTTACGCCCCTACTCACTGTGGTAATTCGCTATTATAGTGTAATTTGGATAGCGCTAAAATTCCGGCACAATACGCATAAATCCATTCGACTTCGCTAGGGAAACTTCATCATAAACCACCTTCGTGGGGCCCAGTAGAACGATCGGGAATCAAGCCCCTGACATGGTCTTAAGCCGTAAATTTAGGAATCGTCGTTACCGCGAAAGCGCAATTCCAATGCCTTCAACACATTGGCCGATTCCAGCACTTTCGGGATGGATTTTTCCAGGGTTTCGGCGACCGTTTGCTTGGCCTCAGTCAACTCGTTGAGGTCTTCATCGCTAGGTTTGAATCGGTTGAACAACGAAAAATCGGCCCAATGGGCGCTGAGTTTGTCATCGGTGGACAAACCGGATACGTTGACCCGGGGCGATAGGTCGGACGAGAATCGGCGCTTGCGTACCTGAATGTCCAGGCCGTGGCCACAGACTGGGCATTGGCCATCGCGGTGCGGTTTGTTGCCCTTCCAGCTGCAATTGAAACAGGAACAAAAATAGACTTTCACGGCAACTTCCAAAAAGCTTTGGATAAGCGCCGTTTGCGGTCTGTTTTTAGACCCCGTACGCTGACGCCGGAGGAATGCCGGTTTAGAGTTTTCGCACCATAAATCAACGCCAGATCGCGCAATGACTGGCCCCGCACAAGCAACTCATTTAATAGCGAACTGGCCATTTTTTCATACGTGTGTTCACTGACAAATAACTTCTGGTTCAAATCGCGCAAGGTTTCGTGCAGGATGACTGCATTAGGACGCTGGGCTGGATTCTTTAGCAGCATGGACTCGATTATTGGGAGCAAAGGCATGAATTCGGCGTGGCGCGGGCTTGGAATATGTACAGGCGCTCCGTCCAATACCGCTTCGCCAACATAGGTGTAATCGTTTGGAAAGTCGGGTAGTTGTCCGCACAGATATTCACAAAAAGTCGCTCCTAGTGAAAAAATGTCCAGGCCCTGCAGCAACGCGATGTGTCGTCCCTTATCCGCGGATTCCGCAGCCAAAAATTCGATCAATTCGGGCGACCAATAGCGTTGGTCACCGGTCAATTCTTCAGGATCGGGTGGGTGGCCCATGAAAAAACCGGCGTCGAAATCGATCAGATTTGCGATCAACCGTTCACCGGCCCGCTGTACCATAAAGTTTTCCGGCTTGATATCGGCGTGCACGAAGCCAGAATTTTCGTGCAATAGTTTCAGCGAATAGGTCGCGGATAGCAAAATTAACAATTGTGCACGCGCAGGCAGGTCGACTATACCAACCTTCTTCGACACAATTTTTTTTGTGATCTTGAAATAACTACCATCCTTCCTAAAGAAATCCACACTGCGTACTAAAAAACTGTCACTGCCGCACTCTTCCAAAACTTGATCGACTTGATTCATACGCTGTTCGAAAGCTTCGCAACGATCACGTTTACGTTGCTTGGCTGCGAAGGAACCGGGGCCATCCTGATGAGGGTAAACCGGGGTCAAGAAACATTTAATGAAGTATTCGAATCCCGCTTTCTCGGCCAGCGCCCACATCGACGTGCCGGCATCGGACGCGGTCATATCCGTAATTAAGGTATAGCCGTTTAAATCAGTGCCGGCCGTTAGGTGGATTGCCATAAGGACTTTAACCAGAATGCAAAATATTCAAGCCAGGGCTTTACTTTCGTTCCCAGCGATAAACCACACATCAAACCGAATAACCAACCCAGACTCAACCATTTGCACGAACGCGAAATATGCAGCCGGCGCTTGCGTTTGATCTTGGTTTTGGCTTTTTGCTGCGCGGCAACCCGGCCGTCTACTTTAACCACCGACGCCTTGATCAAATCATCAATTGAAGAACCGGTCGATTGTTGCTGGCTTTCGAGGGTTCTTGCACTTTCGCAGGATTCTATAACGGTTTTTTTTTCCGCGACAGCTTGCGCTACCGGGGCAGTTTCGTAGACTGGTTGGTAAATTTTAATCCAAGCGTCGCGGGCTTCTACTTTTTGTTGCGCCCGATTTGCCCGAACTGCGGCGTTGGTTACCTGATAGCGCCGTCTCAACTTTTGGAAATGAGCAAATTTGCCGGTCGCCAGGGGGTAAATCGCCATCGAGGCATCATCTGAACGGACCACTTCCAATAATTGCTTAAATTCCTCCAGCCAGTCGGTCCAGCTGTCACTTTGTTCCAGCGCTTTTTGCAATGCCAATTCGAAGGCCCACGGAAATTTCCAATCCGCGCTGCAACCATCGGTACAGGCGATCAGCACACCCGGGCAATCGATTTGAAATTCCTGTCGATGGATGCGCCATTCGCGTTCCATGCTAGCGGCGAGGAATTGCGACATCGGTGGCGATTCGAAGGTCGCGTCAAAGACGTCCGATTCTGTCATGCTGTCGTCACGGGTTAACTGGTGCAAACCCTGCTCACCGAAAAAATATACCCGAGAGTCGCCAATCCAATAGCAACGAACATTGTGCAGCGACGTTCCCAGCGAATCGTCGAATACCACAGCAGCCAGCGTAGTAGCCAACTTATGCCGTCCCAGAGTTCCCCGCACGCGGCTGGGTGGCAGTTTACGTTCGGCCAAATTACGCAATTCCCGATAGATATGGTTGGTCAGAGTATCGGGACCATCTTCGGAAAAACCCGCCGAATAGCAAAAATAATCGACCGCGGCTTTAATCGCCACTCGCGACGCAATATAGCCGCCGGTTTTGCCGTCAAATCCCTGCGAATACCCACCCAAACCGTCCGCCACGCATAGAAAAACACGACCGTCAGTGGTTCTCTCTATAACCGGCTCAGCATCTTCACAACGGGATAAATCTTCACTATCATCGCCATCCCTAACCACGCTTACCTGGAACTTGAGCTGCGAAGTCTCGGATGGAAGGATGCCAACTTTACGGCTGCGACCCAAACCTAGCACGCCATGTTCTCGCGATATTGGGCAGTCAGTCGATCTACTTTTTCTAAGAAACCCACGTAATGCGCCCGGCCTCTTTGCATGCAAAGCAAAATATCAATGGGTCCGAACATCTGACGCGAGGTTATCATATTGCTCTGAAACCGGCCTAGATACTATTGGCAATGGCTTCTAAAATCGTATCCATATCATGTTCCTCTAGTCCTGCACCTGCCTCGGACGGAAAATAAATGGTTTGATCCCAGTTATAACCAATCTCATTCCACGGTTCCACATCAGGTGCGTAAAGCAACAGTCGGCGGCTGGAAATAGGCATTTCATCCCAAGCATCTGTCAATTCATCCAAACCGCCGGGCATCCCTTCCGGATAGTTTTTCGGCGGCGACTGTTTTGCTTTTTCCAGCGGGTGCGCGCTTGCATCGGTCCACATCACAACAATCCGCCGTTGCTTGCTTTGCGCACCTTTATGCCACGGCGATTGCAAGGCCAGCGCCAATGCCTCTAATCCGCTCTCGGGTTCGTCACCACCGCCATCGGCCCACAATTCGTTGACGAATGCATCAAATTCTTCCGCTTTTTCTTCCATATCGATAAAATCCGGCATGGCTTTTATCGGCTCGTTATCCGCCCAAAAATCGCCATAAGAGATTACCCGCATGCGCAACCTATCTATCTTCTTTTTCTTATCCTCCATCCTTGACAGGATTCGCTGATGGAAATCCAGGGCTTGCCCTTTTACCCCATTGATGACGGGACGCATGCTACCGGTACAATCAATGCACAACACAATATCCACATAATACGAAATTTTACTCGCCATTTATCCCCCTCGTTACGCTAAACCGCAACTCATTTTAAGGGGTATGCCGCACGGCCAGACCCCTTTTCTATTATTGACCGGCCAACTCGTGATACCGAACTCCATATTTAACACATCCCAGAAAATTTAGAAATCCTAAAAAATACAACCGCCTTCAAATCACCCGCCATTATCCGGCTTGATCGTACGATCCTCCCCCAGGTCAGGCTTGATCAGCACAAGAAATAAAGCCGAAGTGATACCAGCCGCACCAAAACTCATGCACATCACCATAATTTGATAACGCACCGCGATCAGTGGAGAAACCCCAGATAGAATTTGCCCTGTCATCATCCCCGGCAACGCCACCAAACCCACCGCAAATAGCGCATTGGTGATTGGAATCAACGACGCTTTGAATGCGATGTCCCTTGCCGTCGTATAGTCGGGCTGGCGGTCGATTTCTGCGACGATCCGTTCGGCTGCAAGACTTACGCTATTCATTACCCCGGCGAAAATCATACCCGCCAACGGAATCATATAACGCGGCATATACCACGGATCCAACGCGAGTACGCCTTGGGTCACCAAAATCAGCACAGATCCCCCACCAATGAACACTGCAAATAATCCCTTAAAATACAAACCGCCACGTTTTTCCTTGACCGTACGCAATGCAATCCAGCTCGCGACCAACACCATAACCGCCAGCACAGTGACAATAATCCACGCTTGTTTGGCTTCGAAAATAAACGCCAACACATATCCAATCAACAATAACTGCACAATCATGCGCACCAGACCATACATCGCATTACCGCTTTCGCAGGACCACCAGTACAAAACACCGATAACCACCAGCGCCGGGATGAACGCGAGTGCCAAATTGTGATAGGGAATAAGTTGGATTGGGGAATTCATTACGGTTGGCCACCCGAATTTTACAACAGCATGGGCATTGTCGGTTTTTAACCAACCGCTATCAACTTTTTCGATTCGCGATGTGGCCCTGCTGGTTCAATCGATGGAATCATCTATAAACGAAGCCAATGCGTTTATCGACTCCATGGACAACAAATAAACGACCGGCCAACATCGAAAGTTTATCGGCAACAAATGATTGTATATACTAATGAAAATTTTCCGCCTTTACTCAATTGTTATCGGATAGAACGCATGTTTCCATGGTTAGTGTACTGGTCCCCTGTTTTTCACTTTCCGTTTAGCGGTGGCGTTGAGCAAAATATTGAGCCGGACTTCGATTGGTTCTTTGGACGGATTAGCCCGACTTCGGGTAACGCAAAGATTGAAAAACGGGTGTTCGAAGAAGTCGGTTCTTACGGCAAACAACTGGGTTTGATCAGCGAGGTGTTACTGGAATTGGCGGAAGCCAACAAAACCGAAAATTCCGATTCATTACGGCGCTTGAGCAAATTGGTGGACCAAATTGAATCCATCAAAACGCAGGAGCATGATGCTGCAAAACAAAGTTTGAAAACGTCGCTTACAACTTTTCGGGATCAGAATCCAAAGGGATTTGAAGAACTAATGGCCGAATTTGGTTAGCACTACGACCGTCTAACGCCCCTGCCGGCGCCAAAGATCGACAATATTTTCCACGTCTAGATCTTCCAACCCGTCTTTCCAGTGCTTGTGGTAATCCACATCGCTACTGTTCGGCTCGGGATCCGGTCTATAAATCTGAAATCGGATTGGCAATGGCGCGCCCTCACCCATAACCACCGCTTCACCACGCCCCAAAGCCGCCAATGTATTGGTCAAATCACCTTCCGATTCCGGAACCAAATCGCGCACATAGCTTTGATCGTCCGGGTTGGTAATTCGCAAACAAATATAGGTTCCGCACTGCGATAAAACTGTTTCTGATAGTTCGTGCGGCCGCTGCGTCACAACGCCCAGGCCTACTCCGTATTTTCGGCCTTCTTTGGCAATACGTTCCATGGTTTTTCTAGTACCGTCGTACTGGCTGCCGGATTCTCGCGGAATGTATGCATGCGCCTCTTCGCAAAGCAGTAATATCGGAAATTCGCGGTTGCGAGGGTTCCAATAGTTAAACTCGAAGGCTAAACGGCCTATTTGCGCCGATACACCGGGGCGTACGTCGAAGGGTACCGGGCTTAGGTCTATCACGGTCACTTGACTTTTGGGCTTACCCAAGCCGACAAAATCACGTAATAAACCGCTGAGCGATTCAGAATTATTACGGTGTTTGGGCTTGAGCAGGAAATCGTAACGAGTATCACTGAGCTTACTCTGGAGCTTAACCAAAAACTCGTCAAATTGTCCGAACAATGCCCCTTGTTTCTTACCGAAATCGCCGCGTTGTTCATTGGCATTCTTGAAGCTTTTGTACAAATCGGCCAGAGAAAAATAGATCGGCGAATCGATGGAAATGTTATCGATACCCAATTTGAGCGCAGATTTCTTCTTTAATACGTAGAGCGCTTCGCGTAAAAATGCTATTTGGGTTGATGATCCATCATCCGACCGATCTATCAATAAATCGATGAGTTCGGAGAAGGTCATCAACCAGTAAGGAATTTCCAGTTCTCGAGCGTCGATTGCGCGAACCGTCCCGGGCTTGAACGCCGAATGCGCATTACCCTGGTCATCCTTCCAACAATACTCACCATGCAAATCAAGCAAGATAACGTGCGCATTCGGCATCGCCGCAATTGCGCGCTGCACAAGGCTGGACACCGCCCACGATTTACCCGATCCCGACTGACCCAAGATCGCAAAATGCCGGCCAAACAACGCCGATGGATCCAAACTGACTGCTAAAGAAGGATGCGTCGGGATATAGCCAAGATTAAAACGATAACCCCGAAATTTCATAAAAATTGGCTTCAATTCGTCCACACCCACGGTATAAACCGCAGCACCTGTAGTCGGATATGAACGAATACCCCGTTGAAAACTACCCTTCTCATCAATCTCACCCAGCGGGATCAATGCAAGAGAACGCGATTTACCCGCCGAACGCGGCTCTGAATTGTCGGCTTCACTTTTTTCGATATCCTGAAATACCAACGCCAAAGTTCGGATTCCGTTCTGCTTGATGCTGACGTACGAGCCTAGTTGACCAACCAGAACTTCGTGATCACCTACCTTCACCACGGGGCTATCTGAATCCAACGGCAGTAGTCGGGCTTCAAATCCATCTCCCCGTACTTGGGTCAGATGCCCGATCAATACATTCGGATCATTGTCAGGTTGCGCATTGTCTAGCGTTGCGGATAATTCTGTGGAACTCATGGTTTGCGCCGCTTTGGGCTCTGTTTTATCTGTCTGGAGCATGAATCAGGACCTTTGTATTCCATTGTTGTATAAAAATAAGGTGCGTGATTCAGTATAGTCCAAGTATGAACTGGGGCCCGGGAGAATTGCCACGCCGGAAGTTTTTCCATATTTGCCCGGGAGCGACGCTAAACTGGTGTCCAAACTTTTCGCTTGGTCGTAAAACAAATATAGCGATCTACAACGATTTTAGAATCAAAAGTATGCCCGATGCGAACAGGAAGGCTGCAAAAATTTTTGCGTATTTTTCATTGTCGATTTTCACGTAGAACATTTCTTCGGTCCAGATATATATCAACGCACCGACGGTCAAATAGATCCCATTTTCGACCACATTGACGGATAAATCATCCACCGAAAATATTAACGTTAAAATCTGGAACACAGCGAATGTCGCATAGGCGCTGGCCACGGTTACCCGAGTCACATCTTTGGGATAATTTTTGCCATGTACGATGGCTGTCAACAGTGAACCACCCAGGTTGGTCAATCCATGCACAACACCCATGACGGCCAAATAAAGCTCTTCATATTTGACCATCGATTCCAAATAACGCTCCACCTCCTCCGAATAGCTTTTTAATGCGACGAACAGTAGAAACAAACCGACCAAAAACCCGATATTAATCTGAAGAATAGTCACCAGGAAAAGGAAAAAAACTACAAACGGAATGGTAAAGACCAGTATATTGGTGTAAAAATCCCGATCAATATGATCGTAGTGACGGGCGATCTGCAAGGCATTGATTGCGATCGAAATAGGCAACAATATGGTCAACGCGTAAATAAAATCATAACCGAGCAACAATAGAATCGGGGTACCGAATAACAGTACGCCAACACCGAACACGGATTGGATTACCGAAGTGACTGCAACGGTCAATAAAATATCAATAGTCATTTTTTACAGTTATTTTTAATTTGACAAGGTGTGGTCGCCAAACCCCACGCAAACATCTCATAGCGACCAAAAGATTTCGGGCACAATAACCCAAACAGCGCCGATCAACAAATTCTGTGGGAATTTGCCATGGCCGTTTCGATCGAAAGGTTGAGGGTAATAGAATTAAAATCCCAGATTAAAAGAAGCTGCAATAGTAGGCGCAACATACTTCGGTATGCGAGTATATTGGCTCCACTTTTTACAGAGCCATAGGCTGTTCAGCAAGATTTTGAACGCGTTCTAAATGGTAATTTACAGCCTTCAACACCTAGTTGACATCGGCGACGGTGAGCAGCTGTTTTTTCAAATTGGCTGCGCTAGCGCTGTTATCCCCTGCATCAATGGCTAGATCGATATACTCGGTAGCGGGTCGATGATCGTGCCCTAGAAAATTGAGCGCAGCCAGCATAAACGCATCACCCGCATTGGTTCCCGATGCATTCATCCTTGACTGATAGTTCACAACGAGTTGATCCATACCGGCTTTGACGGGTTCGTCAAATTCGACGTAATGCAACGATGCCGGATCAACGTTAAATGCGCGCCGCATCGCCCATTCGGCACGCACGAAATCTCCTGATACGGCGGCGGCTAGCGCGTATCCCAATTTAGGAACACCGTCCGTCGGGTTCAACCGAGCCTGATCGCCAAAATAATAGCGGGCGTCTTCGCCCCGACCCGCTGCCAACAGCTGCCAGCCTCGATTGCTGTTGTTAACTACGACCGGTGCGCTAATTGGCCCTACAGGTACTTTGATGTTATATACCGAACTATACCCTCGGCCAAAACGGGTTGCGCCGTAAACCGAATTGTACCGGTACGGATAGTTATAATAACCACCGCGCCGATAATAATTCGGTCTGGAATTCCGGTAAGTGTAAGGTCGATAGGAATAGCGGCGGTAGACACGGTAGCGCGGTTTGTAATAGCCGCGTGAACGGCCAAAGCGTTGATGTCCGAAATGACGGCGATAACCGCGATGGCCATAATGACCACGGCGCCCGTGATGTCCGCTGTACCCATGATGTCCACCATGGCCAATGTTGATTGCGAAAGAACCGGCCAACGCGGAAGCACCACCCAGATAAATGCATAGGGTTGCCATGCAAGCCAATATTATAGGAAAATAAACGCGTCGATTTGCACCCATAAGCTTTCTCCAAGCGGCATTTCGTCACCGAGTATACTCGGGCTTAATTAACCAGAGCTGAATCTGGAGATAAATCTTTCACACTCCGATCCGCTGATGTTTGATCAAACCGACGGATAACACCAATCAGGCATTATCCTAGACCCCGATGAGATTTCGACAATTTAAACGGTCACCGGTTCGATGTTCATGAGGAGATCAAGAACGATGTTGCTATTTGCACAAAAATCCGCGGATAATCTGGATATTGACAATGGCATATTTAACCCAGATTAACGGCGTTGATTTTTTACGCTTGCGCGCACCTTCTAAACCCAGAATCGATGGAAAACAGAATCCATGGCGATCGACCCCGACAGCAAACAAAGTAACTCAAGTGGTAGTGTCAACCCACCAAACGGCGCAGAACTCCTGGATGCGATCCAACATTTAGGGACCGCCTTAAAAATAAAGCCCTTGCAACTGGAAGCACTTTCACTGGAAACCTCATTCGACAAAGACCTGGGATTGGATAGTCTTAGCAGGGTTGAATTTCTTGCTCGGATCGAACGGCATTTTGACGTTTCGTTAGTACAGCAGGTTTTCGCCGAAGTCGACACGCCTGGAGATTTGTTGCTGGAAATTTCCCGGGCTAAATCAACCACCGATTTAGATACCACGATAGAAATAGATCCGTCGGACCTTAGTGGAAAAGGTTCCACGCCACATCACGCCGACACGCTACTCGACATTCTTGATTGGCACGTCGACAGCCACCCGGACCAGCCGCATATCCGCTTTTTTGAAGACAACGGTGAGGGTGAAATAATCACCTACAGAGAACTCAAGCATCAGGCCAGCGCAATTGCATGCGGCCTGCAACAAAAAGGTTTAAAACCCGGGCAAGCGGTAACTTTGATGCTACCCACCGGCAAATCCTATTTCTTTAGCTTTTTCGGCATCCTGATCGCCGGCGGCATTCCCGTCCCAATCTACCCACCCGCCCGAATCAACCAGATCGAGGATCACTTGTTGCGGCACAAACGCATTCTTGCCAATTGCGGCGCGGTTATTTTGATTACCGTACCCGATGCCAAACAGGTAGCACGGCTATTACAACCACATCTGCCGGAAATGCACACTATAACCACTCCGGAAGTTGTCAGTACTATCGGCAGCTCGCCGTTAAGACCAAAAATAAATGCGGACCAGATCGCCTTCCTGCAATATACCTCCGGCAGTACGGGTACGCCTAAGGGCGTCGCCCTGAGCCACGCAAATTTGTTGGCCAATATTCGCGCGATGGGTGCTCAACTGGATGTCGATTCAAACGATGTATTCATCAGCTGGTTACCCCTATACCATGATATGGGTTTGATCGGTGCGTGGTTGGGGAGTCTTTATTTTTCGGCCACGGTGGTCATCATGTCGCCATTGGAGTTTTTATCCAAGCCCGAGCGTTGGTTGTGGGCGATACATCGCTACAAAGGAACACTTACCGCAGCACCAAATTTTGCCTACGAACTTTGCATGAAGCGTGTCGATGCGGAAACGGTTAACCGCATCGACCTAAGTTCGCTGCGCTCTATGTTTAACGGGGCTGAACCCGTAAACCCCGAGACTATAGAAAAATTCATGGACCATTTCCAGGTCTCGGGGCTAAAACCGACGGCCATAAAACCGGTTTATGGCTTGGCCGAATGTTCCGTGGGGCTGACCTTTCCGGGAATTAATCGGACCCCGCTGTTCGATAATATTGATCGACAAACCTTCATGGACAAAGGGATTGCCGTCGCGAGTAATGAAGTCGAGAAAATAATCAGATTCGTCGCCTGCGGGGTCCCGCTGGTTGATCACGAAATTCGAGTGGTAGACGACACAGACCGGGAACTCCCGGACCGTTATCAAGGTCGATTGCAATTCCGGGGCCCATCGGCTACAGCGGGTTACTACCAAAACCCAGAACAAACCGCTCAATTGTACAGCGGATCGTGGCTAAATACCGGTGATCTAGCTTACATCGCCGATGGAGAACTGTACCTCACCGGCCGTATTAAGGATTTGATTATCCACGCTGGACGTAACATCTATCCACAAGAACTGGAAAGCGCGGTTAGCGATATTTCGGGGATACGTAAGGGTTGCGTAGCTGTATTCGGCAGCACGGACAACGAAAAAGGCACTGAACGTCTAGTGGTATTGGCAGAAACCCGCGAAACCCAACCCGTGGAACAGGATCGGTTGCGCGGCGAAATCAACAGCGCGTCGATTGCATTAATCGGCACGCCACCCGACGAAATAGTGTTGGCACCACCGCGTTCAGTTCTGAAGACATCCAGTGGGAAGATAAGACGCAGCGCCTGCCGCGAGATTTATCAGAATAATTTGATCGGAAAAAAATCCAAAGCACTGGGTTGGCAGATTTTAAGATTGGTAGGATCAGCAATAATCCCGCAAATGCGGCGAAGTCTGGTGACATTGAAAGCCTACTTGTACGCAATTTATGCTTGGTTGATGTTCCTACCGCTTGCGGCGCTGACTTGGATTGGCGTCGTATTTACACCGGTTGCAAATTGGCGAAGAAGCGTTATTCGTAGTACGGTCAAAGCTTTCGCGCTACTGACTGGCAACTCAGTAGAAGTTCATGGACTAGAAAATCTTCCCGACGATGGTCAAACCAGAATTATAATCAGCAATCACTGTAGCTACCTTGACTCGGCCATACTGTTACTCACTTTACCGGTTCAATTCAGTTTCGTCGCCAAAGGAGAATTATCTGGCCAATTCGTCGCTGGCACGATGTTAGGCAGAATGGATACCGTATTCGTAGAACGCTTCGAGCGTCTGAAGGGCGTCGCGGATGCGGATAAAGTCACGACTACAGCCCGGCTTGGTAAAACATTATTGATTTTTCCAGAAGGCACCTTCACACGCGTTCCCGGGTTATTGCCATTTTATATGGGCGCTTTTAAAACTGCGGTAGAGGCCGATTTAGCCATTGTTCCGGTAATCATACGCGGTACCCGGTCCATACTAAGGCCCGATACCTGGTTTCCCCGTCGCGGAAAAATTCACGTTACGATTACAGCACCGATATACCCTGACGATGTTCGGGCAACGGGCGAACATTCGGAAGATCACTGGAATACTGCACAAAGGCTCAAGGAAGCCAGCCGTGAAGCAATGCTGCCACACACCCACGAACCCGATTTATCACGCTAAAAATTTGCCGCGTCATCAGCCTAACCGAACGGAAATAAATGCTCGACGATTACAAATAATTGAGTTCCGCAGTGCAGAAACACACCGGCAAATATCTATTCGCTTAGTTGCACTGCAACATAATTAAATTATCACGTTAACCCACTGTTATTTATTATTTTTATATGGATTAAAAAGACGAATGTCGCCACAAAGAGACAGTACTTCTGCTTAATATTCGGGCCTGGTAGGGGTATTTAGGTATTTCGTCGCTTATACACGACAATCTTACCAAAAACCAGGTTAATATATGGAATTGTTACTGGTATAACCATACTATCCATATAGTAATTTCAATAGTGGCACGCCCATTGCTTATATATGGTACACAGGATATTACGAGACAACTGGGTGTCGCTAGGGAGACAACCCACAACAGAAAAATCTGTTAATTCGCGATACGGAACATACTGTAAAGCTAGGGGCACGGCCGCAGCAGCGATTCATTTGAACGCATAAAATATGGATGCAGATTGTTGGCCCCACCATAACCCAAGCGGGTTTGGAGAATTCAAGATTCGGGTTGCACTCAAACAGGCCCCCACGCACAAAAATCTTGCTTTCATAATTGACGCCTTTATAAACATAATAATTTGGAGCTATAGGCATGAGGAAAAAGTTGTTGCCAATCACTACGCTGATTTTGGTCATTATTGCCAATTTCGCAGTGTGGACCTATCTGAACAGACCCCACGAAGCACCGACCTGGGATGGACCGATGATGGGTGTATCTTTCAGTCCTCTAAGGCCCGACCATAATCCCGAAAAAGGCCTCTTCCCCACCGAAAAGCAAATCGATTACGATCTGAGTTTGCTCGAGGGAAAAACCCACGCGGTAAGGACTTATAGCGTAACTAATGGATTAGAATTAGTACCGGAGCTTGCCGCGAAATACAACCTCCATGTGACTGCCGGGGCGTGGATTTCATCGAACGAAATCGCCAACGAGATGGAAATCGAAAATTTGGTGATCCTAAGTAATAAACACAATAATGTCGTTCGCTCGGTGGTTGGCAACGAAGCAATATTGCGCAAGGATGTAACTGTTGACGAAATGATCCAGTATCTGCGGCAGGTACGGGAACGCGTCTGGCGCCCTGTCAGTACTTCTGAGCCTTGGCACATCTGGATGGATAATCCTGAACTGGTCGAAGAAGTCGATTTCATTGCGACGCACATACTGCCCTACTGGGAAGGCATCCCCATCGAGCAAGCAGTCGATTATGCGTTCGATCGCTACCAGGCACTGCGAACAGCTTATCCCAACAAACCCATAGTCATCACTGAAGCGGGTTGGCCATCGGGTGGACAGCCGGTTAAACAGTCCGAGCCGTCGTTGCTAAACCAGGCTACGTTTCTGCGTGAATTTTTGAATCGTGCCCGGGATATGGACATCATTTATTACGTAGTTGAAGCTTTCGACCAACCTTGGAAGATCACGCTTGAAGGCTCGTCTGGTGCGTATTGGGGTATATTCAACGCCGAACGGCAAGCCAAATTCCCGATGCAATCCAAAGTTCTGGCCATGCCAACCTGGAAAGCATGGGCCGCTGCTGCCGGTGCCATCGGTGGCTTACTTATGATTTTATTCTTGCTGCGTAAACGCCAACTAGGTACGCCCGGCAAGGTATTCTTTGCGTTGGTCGCAAACGCTTCAGCGTCCGCGATCGCGTGGACCGCATCAATCGGTGTTTATCAATACCATACCGGGTTGAGTACAGCCATGTGGATATTGTTGATTGCGATGCAAGGCCTTGCAATCTTAGTATTGTTGGTAGAATCCATGGAAATTGCGGAAGTCTTGTGGCATCGCAACGATGAGCGAAGCTTCGGCCCACTGAGCCCGCCCCCGAACTTTTCTTATCCCAAGGTTTCAGTTCACCTGCCAATCCATAACGAGCCGCCCGAAATGGTCCGGGAGACAATATCTGCATTAGCAAATTTGGATTACCCAAATTTCGAAGTACTGGTTCTTGACAATAACACTACGGACCCGTCAGTGTGGCAACCCGTCCGGGATTTCTGCGACCAATTGGGTGGAAATTTTCGATTCTTCCACTTGGAAAACTGGCCGGGCTTCAAAGCCGGTGCGCTAAATTTTGGGCTTAAAGAAACTGCTGAAGACTCCGAGGTCATTGCCGTGATCGATAGCGATTATCTGGTGAATCCTGGCTGGTTGTCACAACTGGTGCCCTATTTTGACAAACCAGACGTCGGATTCGTGCAAGCTCCGCAGGACTATCGGGACAACGAAGAAAACCTGTTTAAATCTTTCTGCCACTGGGAATACGCCGGATTTTTTAAGCTGGGTATGGTCCAACGTAACGCTTTTAACGCAATTATCCAGCACGGCACGATGACGATGATCCGCAAAACCGCGCTGGAACAAGTTGGAAGCTGGGGCGAATGGTGTATTTGCGAGGACAGCGAATTGGGCCTGCGACTGTACCGCAATGGCTACGATTCGGTATATGTGAAGGACTCATTCGGCCAAGGCGTAACACCAGACAATCTGGCAAGCTATATGACACAGCGGTTCCGTTGGGTCTATGGTGCAATGCAAATCCTCAAACGGCACCGACGATCATTCCTTTCTGGTGCGAAGTCCGATCTAACACCAGCACAACGCTATTACTTTATTGCGGGCTGGCTGCCGTGGTTTTCTGACGCATTAGCCTTGGTTTTCACATTGGCCAGCTTAGCCCTAACAGCGCAAATTCTAATCGAGCCGACCCAAGGTGAATTACCGGTTATGGCTTTTGTATTACCCACCATCGGGATATTCTGCTTTAAGATTCTACGTTCGCTTTGGCTTTATCAAGCCCGCGTCAAATGTAGTATTGGCCAAACTATTGCCGCAATGATTGCGGGCTTGGCGTTGACCCATACTGTTGCAAAAGGCATTTGGGTCGGCCTGTTTACCTCAGGGCGGCCGTTTTTACGAACCCCGAAATGCGAAAAAACCAGCCCAATTCTTGCCGGACTCCTGACTATTCGGCAGGAATTACTGCTGCTGATACTATTGGTTTCCGCCGCGGTGTCGATTGGTTCATTGGAGCATTTCAATAATACAACAGGAAAAATTTGGATAGCCGTTCTCCTAGTCCAAGCGATCCCCTACGCCGCGACGCTGACAACATTGATTGTGAACTTGACTCCTAGCTTCCAATTCCGACCGGTAGTGAATCCGATCCAGGATCAATTGAAAGAATTGGCTGATGCGGAAGCTAAATTTTCCTAAGAACAACTTTATTTGAATGGCAAATTTACAGCCCAGGGATGGGTAGTTTTGTTTCCAATAAAAACTTACCAGCGTATTAATACACGCTGACATCGAAACCCATATTCCGTCTTGGGATATTCCCGCAGAGTGAAAGCCGATATATAAAAACAATAAGACTTTTTTGAATTAACCGCACTGCCAAACAATAATACCCATTTCTTCGACGAGGCCCCGCCTGTCGCACTTTTGCGGCAGGCACAAGATTTCATGCTTTATCGATTCAGCAGCATAAACCTAGCCCCCGCCTCTCACCGTCAATAACACATATGGTATCGACTGAAACTTCCACTCTTGCATATTCAAACAACGGCTCTGCGCGCGACCTTAGAATTGATTTTCTCCGCGGCCTGGTCATGCTCGTTGTTATTACCGTCCACCTGGAATATTTCTCTCTACTGGCGATGTTTGCATGGGAGCGTATAGGCCTGATATCCAGCGCAGAAGGTTTCGTTGCATTGTCTGGACTCGTCGTGGGTATCGTATACCGGAAGAAACTCTACAAAGACGGTTTTATACCCACCGCACAAAAATTACTTGCCCGCGCGTTCCAGCTATATCGGGTAAACATTGCGGTAATCCTAAGCATCGCGCTGTTGGGTTTATTACCATTTGTCGATGTATATGAAGTGACTCACTGGATGAGTCCCGGCGGGCGTTCACCGGCTTACGCGTTGTATCCGCCACCGTCAACTCCATGGTACAAGGTATTGATTCAAGCTCTGCTACTAAAAATTGGGCCGCACCAATTTCAAGTCATCGGTTTATATGTCGTGTTAATGGGCTGCGCGCCGGCCGCTCTTTATGTGATGTACAAGGGCAAAACTCGATGGTTACTTGCATTGAGCTGGGGGCTTTATATCATCAATCAATTTATTAATTTCAGATTAACCGGTGCGCGGTTTGAATGGGCTTTCCCAATTCTTACCTGGCAACTATTGTTTTTTAACTGCATGGCGGCAGGGTTTTACCGTGATGCGATCACCGACTACTTCAGTGATTATAAGACCCGATTTTTCTTGACGGTGGCGGTAGTGCTAAGTTTGTGGTTTACCTTTATGGCCTTTAATAACCCCAGCACCAATTTTTGGCCATGGCCTCAACTTTCGATTATCGACCCCGGATTGTTTCAGGCCCTGTACGAATTGGCTTTCCAAAAAAACAAGCTGGGTATAGGCCGGATTGTCAACAATCTGGCGCTGTATATCGTGGCCTACAGTTTACTAACCCACTACTGGTCAGTATTCAATAAGACGCTGGGCTGGCTGTTAATCCCCCTGGGTCAGGCTTCGCTATATGTGTTTATCGTGCACGTCTATTTCGTGTTGTTGGTCAGCAATACACCTATCCCTTCATACGATAATTTTTATCTGAACACGCTAGTCCACATAGGCAGCATTTTGGCCATTTGGTATATGGTTAAAAACCAGGTCTTTTACAAAATTATTCCACGCTAATCACACTCCGATTGAACATGTGACAGACGGTGTTAGTCTTCAGCCATCAACAATAATGCCAGTTCCTTAGGCATGGTCCATTGGACATTATGACCGGTTCGAAGCTCATGGTATTGCCAACCACGGCGCCGCGCGCGATCCGCGCTCTTGCTGAAATTGTCGGTTTTTGCGCCCGGATTCAGAGTAAGAATGTAAGTTCCGGGAATTTTTGCTGCAACAGGATTTTTCACGCTAACGGAATCTTGAAAGGTCGCAAGCTGTTGGGGAACATCATGTTTCTTGTCTGGCCACCAGGGTGGAATGCGCCAGCCGTCACCCCATTTATCTGCTCTATTTGTCAAATCCTTTGTCCGTTTAGGACCGATCAAATCGAACATCGATTCCCCATCGTTGGGTAAATGGGCATCGACATACACTATACGTGAAAGTCGCTTGGGGATTCGATCGGCAACCCCCGTAATCACCATTCCTCCATAACTATGCCCCACCAACACGACATCGTGTAAATTTTCGAATTCAATGACGTTAACGATATCTTGGATATGCGTTTCAAGACCCACTTTCGGACTGGCTAAATGGACGCGCTCGCCCTGGCCGGTGAGCGTTGGCCGATATACCTGGTGCCCAGCCGCCCGCATAATTGAAGCCAGCTCTTTGAAGCCCCATCCACCCCCCCAGGCACCGTGCACAATCACAAAAGTTTTTCTCGGAGTATTCAGATCAGAATTTGATTGCGCCGGTACGCCCCCGCATCCAATCGATAAGACCAGCGATACATATGCGACCGACCAAACACCAATGTAAAAACGACGTTGCACAGGTAATCAAGCCCCCTAATAAACTGATGAAAATGAATGCTAACCCCACCGTTAGCAAATAACAATTTGTTTTTCTCCGGGATGGCCAGACCAAAACTAGAGTTTGCTTGATCTGCTCTAATGCGAGCTTAGAAGGGAATTAAAGACTCAGAATCTGATGAATATTATTAAAGAGAAGCTTTAGCATTTTTCTTGGACTTAACGCCCAACGACTGTCGTTTGCCAAGTTTTATCTCGTTCCTAACATAGAAAGGAATATTTCCCGTTGCCGTGTGATTGTGCCCGTCAAAAGCGTAAAAATACAAGCGGTATGCGCCCAGCTGATCGGGTGCGTTAAAATAGAAGGTTCCTTCTGTTCCTTCGGTGACGGCCTCATGATCTCCTGTCAACTTAACAGGTTGGCTCACCCTGCGAACCTTATTTAGATCCGCTTCCGGACGTATTTCCCATTTAAGCTCGAGGTTATCATCGTCTGCATCATCTAATGAGACCCTAGCCCTGTACGCGCCGCCGGGAGTAAGGTAGGCATTGGGTTTGCGGCCATCAGTCCCATCTAAATCAAACGATAGAATATTGGGCGCGCGGTTCTGGGGCCATGAGCCCGTCCAAACAAATTGCATCACGTCCACTGCAGAGGTTTGTTCGCCAGAGTTAAGAAACATACCAAACCAAGTTGGGGTTAACTCCTGCGTATTACCCCAAAAAAACACGTAAGAACCCAAACTACGTTCGGTATCCGCCGCGATAAAATTCTCATAGCGCTCACGATAGACATCTGCCTTTTGATTGCTTGTTTGCTCAAACGACGCGCCCCAACGAGTCCTGCCAACTTCCCAATAGCCATTATTTGCCCACTCGGTTATCACATAAGGTCCATCCCACGATGAGTCCCTTATAACATAAGGAACCTTGACTAAAGCCGCATAAGCGTTAATACCTAGTATGTCCAAATTCGGGCATTTATCAGCAATCAACCGGATATCGCGACGGGGCATTCCTGCTAAAACCGTCATAGTCGGATGGTTCTCGTCGAGTTCGTGGACCATGGCTGCGATTTCTTCGACCGCGTCCCAAACTTTTATATTTCGATAATTCAGATTGACCTCATTACCGACCCCCCACATGAGTAACGCGGGATGATCTTTGTAAGTCATCACAATTTTTCGAAATTTATCCAACTGGGCGGCTACCGCATCCGCGTTATCGTAATCAAAACCGTGCGCTTCGTGCTCGACCCACAAGCCCAAAGTCACAGTTAATCCGAATTTTTTCGCTTGATCTAAAATTTGACCTGCGTTGGCAGCATTCCAGGTTCGAATGGAATTACCACCCCGCGCCGCCAGAACATCCATGTGTACCTCGCCACCCCCACCTTTGATAAAATACGGTTCAGCGCCACGATAAAGTGTGAAACCACCACTGGCGTGGTCAATTTCCACCGGAATCGCGGCGGCAAATGAATTACCCGCAATTAGAAAAACCCCAAAACTCTTGATGAAAAGCGATAACCAGATGCGCGCCATCGCTAATGACCGCTGATTAGCCTAAACGAAATATGACATTCGCTTACAAGACCCGCGGTTGCAAGTCTTGGTAGATGTTTTCGGGTGGGACCCACTATGCCCATCATACTTTCCAATTTAAAGACAAATTGCGTTATGTCTATAGATCGGAAACACCGACGAAAACTTTAGAATATTTTCAAATTAAACTAAATTAAACAACTCCGAAGACAAATAAATTAAATTACAAGTCTATTTCTATGCGGATTCGCTTGAAGATAATTTTTTATAATCGCTCGAATGCGTTTTCTTCAATTTTGCACCCACCTTGAAACTACAGCTTTTTCCACCCTTATGCATACACGAAGTGTGCTCTACCTGGCAACCGGAAAGTGAAGAAATGAGACTTAAGTCCAGGCTACACACTTCTTCGTGTTTGGCTGCAAGCTGATGATAAATGCAGTTATACGCGTCAATAACCGGCAATCGTTCGGTCGACGTGGGTGCCAACTCCGCTTTAAACCCAAGCTCGTCCATCAGATCAACTATTTCTTTCGCTAACGACAACTTGTTCTTAGCCATGACCTGATGCCGCATTGAATCTGCAATATCTTCACCAATACCACGCAAAAACGATTCCAGACCCTCTGATCCAAGCTGCTCGTTCAATTTACTTAGCATCGCAGCGGAAAACCATGCGTATTGCTTGGGAAAAAGATGGATACCCTTCGCGCTTAATACATATATCTGTCCTGGTCGCCCCTTGGTTTTAGACATTACGTCTTTTTTGATGTAGCCATTTTTCTCTAGCGAATTAACGTGCTGGTGAACCGCTGTTTTTGATATCTCCAATGACTTAACGATCTTTTCTATGGTTAAACCGTCCTTATGTTCCAGTAATGTCGTCAATAATTTCTGCTGCGTTTGACCCAATCCGCCCAACATCATATTTCTCCTAGCCAACTCCATTCTCACTTTGATTATCTCACACTTTTAGCAACCATTTTCAGTCAACTCGATTTCCTACAACTGGGTCATCACCTCAATCAAAATCCGGCTATATTATACACTTTGTCAATATCGTTATTGACTTTATGTTTTTTTTATTTAGAATTGATTGCACACATGTGTTTTACCCGGGAATCTTCTACCGAAACCTGGTCCTGAAATTTTAATGTCCTGGCGACTTTGCTACACGATTCAACGAAGCGAAACGTTCAGACTGAGGAGAACTGAAGATGGTTATGTATTCTGACATACACCGTCCGATAAAAACCAACACCTTAATTGCTTTCTTACTGATGGTAATTAGCGCCGTACCAAGCTTGAGTTTGGCGGCGAAACAAAAATCTTTATCGGGCACACATCATTCAATTTCTATGCAAGCCAGCCGATTACCTTCCGGACAATTGGCCTACCAAATGCTGAGCCACAAAATTAAATCAGCAAGTGGCAAATTCCGAGATATAACCGACCGCTACAGCACCGAGCCGAGTATCCCAGGCCCCACCATTGTATTAACTGAAGGAGACGTCGCGGAAATCACGTTGCAACATGCTATCGAGGGATCGGGTGATCCAGTCAGTATCCACGTCCATGGAGTTCATTATGAAATTGACAGCGATGGGACAGTAAAAGCGATGAACAAAGCTGTCGATAGCGCAGCATTTCCTGGAAAACCCTATACCTATAAATGGACTGCCGCCAAAGGCACAGCGGGAACCTGGCCCTACCATGACCATACCTTCGGTAACCCGATGATTGGCGCTGAAGACAAGGGATTGTTTGGCGCAGTGATCGTAAATCCTGCCAACCGGAAGATCAAGGCCATGATTGATGGCGATATCGTGGATGTAAAAACCGACGACATCGACCGCGAATTCATTTTGTGGATGCACGAAACAACCTTCTGGGGTCAGGAGGTCACAAATATTCTAGACGGTCAGCAAACACCTCTATGGACCAATCCAACGGTCGGAGCACGGCTTGGCGAGAAGGTACGTTTCCATATTATCGGGATGGGTACCGCATTTCACACCTTTCATTTGCACGGGCACCGATGGTTGGCGCCCGGCACAACAAACATCATCGATACCGCGAATATCGGCCCGATCTATCGGCATACCTTCTTACTTCAGGCTGGTGAGGGCGTCGGAGCGGGTCATTGGCACTACCACTGTCATGTCGTACAACACATGCAAAGCGGCATGATGGGTAGTTTTTTAGTGGTCGAATAAGGCTGCTTCGAATTTGATTTAGGAGATCATCGTGAATACCAGAAAAAACAAATGGTTTTTAACCACCGTTCTAACATTGGCTACGCTATCCGCAATATCAGGTGGACAATATGCCTGGGCAAAGACCAAAGCAGAGAATGCCATTATCAGTATCGCCGGGCTTATGCCATCGGCGACATTGGAAATGACAGATGAACCCGGAACTTGGTTCAAGGATCCGGTCGATGGCGATGCGTTGGTAATCATCAAACCTAACCAAGCCGTGTTGATCAAAACAACCGACTCAAATACTGACCATACAATCACCAGCTTGCTATGGCCGGCGGGCGCGAAGGATTTTCCAGTCGACCAGGAAAAACCTTCGAATGTCAGCGTTACAACCGCTTTTGATAAACCCGGTCTGTACGTTTTCACCTGCAAAGTTCATCCATATATGTTTGGGGCCGTGCTAGTCGACAACCCCGATACGGAAGGGCTTGATATCGGTTCAGAACTTCAACTGGTTACTGGTGCAACGGTCCCTTCGACCAGTGACATTGCAAAAAAGCTGTTACGAACATTTTTCGTCGTAACAACGCCCGACCTCTGGCGCGATTACTCCAAACCCACGTGGGAGGTTAAATTACCCGCGCTGCCGCTAAATTTCGGCGGCACAGTACTTCCGTTGAATGTGCTTGATATTTCGATGCCCAATAAATTGTTCAACCCGACAACTTCGGGAGTCGGCGAGGTCTGGGTGAATACGCAATTTGAAGGGATCAAGGGTAAAACCAAACCGGGTTCGGCAACGCAAATCAACGCCACTGACTGGAAGATGCAAAAGAAAGTTAAAGGCGTCAAGACAGATATGAATCACCCGCACAATATGTGGCCGGATAAGACTTATAGCTACATTTACCAAACCGAATGGTTTGACAAACGACTGACAACCTTCGATAGGCAAAGCGGCAAAATATTGTCAACCACAAATGTGGGTGAATCGCCCTCTCACGTGATGAGCAGTCCTACAGACGATAACCTGTATGTCGCCATCAATGGTGCAGAACAAGTTGTTAAGCTGTCGCCGGGGCCAAATCCAACGGTTACTGGTAGTTTTAATACCGGACCGCACACCAGTCCACACGGACACTACGTCACCGAAGATGGAAAACACGTGCTGACACCGAACGCGTTGGCATCCAGTGTCTCCATCATCGATATAAAAAGCGGTGATGTAAGCGAAATCCCAACCGGTGGCGTCATCCCCATCGCAATCTGGGGTACCCCCCAGGGTAATACCGCATATGCCGCCAATTTCTTGGGAACACCACCTTCGATGCTGGCTAGTCTCAGCGTAATCGACATCGACGGGAAGAAAAAACTCCAGGACATTAATTTGGCTGCGGATTACGACCCCGTCACCGGTAAAATCAATGGCGAAGCCTACGGTTTATTACCCATACAAACACCGGTGAGCCCGGATGGCAAATACGTGGTTACGGCAAATACGCTGAGTATGAGTATTAGCATCGTTGACACAGCAACCAATAGGGTCGTCAAAAGTCTACCCTGCGAGCCAGGTTGCCATGGTGTGGAATTTGGCCTGAAACAAGGTGGCGGCTACTACGCTTACGTCGCCAGTAAGTTTGCGAACGATCTAATCGTTGTCGATATGGATAAGCTTGAAATCGCCGGACGATTACTTCTTGCAGATCCCCAGGATCCGTCGATTACGGCATACAACGGAATGGGCGGGCAAGGTGTACTACCTCTGCCTCTTGCTGAACCGGTTCGCCTGAAAACCACAATTGAGCTATCCGGCAGCGGTAAACTCAGTGACCAGGTCGAAGATTGGCTGAAACAGGTATCAAAGAGCCATACGGAAAGTTAACAGATCTGTAATTCCAAATAAATTAACAAATCAAGGGCATGGACGCCCGCCATCAAAAAGGTGTCTCAATGCGTTTAATTTTACGACTTATTATCGAGTTACTCCGGTCGAGAGCGGGGGTGCGAACCGATATAGGCGTTGAGATTGTGGCTCATTTCCTGGTTTTGCCGACGGACCTTGACTTCAACGGCCACATGACCAACAATCGCTATCATACGGTTATGGACTACGCTGCTCTTGGTCTTCTGGGGTCGCATGGCATATTGGCGGCAATGTTCAAACAACGGTGGAGACCCATCGTAGGCTGTTCGCTAATTTCCCATAGAAAATCATTGAAGATATTCGATCGATATATCGTAAGGTCTAAAGTTATCTATTGCGATGAAGTGTGGAGCTACCTATCCCACATCATCGAGCATGACGGCCAGATCATTGCGGCAGCAAATCGAAAATACGCGTTGTTAGGCCAAAATGGATTGGTTACTTCAAAAAAACTTTTCGCGGAAATCGGCAATGAATTCGATACCAAGCCCGCCGACCTCAACGCCGTACGGTCTTGGGTCGATGCTGAAAAAACCATACTGGAACATTCCCTCACCGATAATGTAAAGCCTTGTAACAACATCGGCGTCGACACAACGGTTATGGAATGCAAAAAAGAAATCGCAAACAAAATCCTTAGTAAACAACCCGATGTAAAAGCACAGCCCTGTCTATATGCGAACCTCGAATGCGCAACGCAGCTGGGTTGCCCCGCGCAGAAAGAGACGACCCAGAACGACAGATCGGGTCTTGTTGCACATGCAGATCTTACTTGAGCACGGTTTACTAAACATTCTTCGACGATACGAACAATCTTTCGAACAGTGAACAGTATCCTCGATTACCGCTGATAAGCCTTCTTTCGTTGCGCCGCAACCCGCAGAATGTCCGCTCGTCCCGAATTATTCGCCTCATGCCAAACCATTATCTCCGTCAAAGACCGAAAACATCCCAAACAAATATCCAGTTCGTTTAAACAGCAATTACGCACGCAAGGTGATTCAATCGTAGATATCGAAATTAACTCATCGTCGTCCATCTGCACACCGTCAATATTTATCCGACTCTATACTTCGGCCCGATCATCGCTGAAATTTTAGTCCAGCTCCGGGGTTTCGACCTGAATTGGGTTAAATTTTGTCCAAAAGGTTCCTATGACATAAATTGACAATCCACACAAAATTCCAGGCATACCTTCATACACTGCATCCTGCCACCCCAACCAGCGCCAGAATAGCGCCGCCAATAACCCCGATATCATCATGCCTATGGCTAAGCCCTGACTGGGTTTTCTCCCCATCACCCATACCAGCAATAGAGGGACGTAAGCACTGGCCATGCCCGACCATGCGAGGATCACCAACGCGAACACACTCTGCGAATTAGTCAGCGCCCAAAACAACGCCAAGATTGTCATGCATATTGTGGTCAATTTCAGTAATTTTAAGTTCTCAATCCGGTGCGGCAACAAATCGTGGGTAAAAGCCGATGAGCAGCTTAGAATCAGGGAATCCGCGGTCGATAGCGTTGCGGCAAATATCCCGGCCAATACCAAACCAACCAATACCGGCGGAAAAAGTTTCTGCGCCATGATCGGCAATGCCAACTCTTGGTCAAAACTACCCGCATCGGGAAGATAAATTCGGCACAACATACCGACCGCAGTAGTCATCGCGTAAAATAACCCAAACCAGCTGTAGTACCAGACCCTCACCCAATTCATTTGCTGGGGATGCTTTAAAGTCATAAACCGAATCATTATATGCGGCTGGCCAGCAACTGAAAGACCGGCGAACATCCAACTCAGAGCAAATAGCACACCGCCCATAATTCCTGGCAAAACAAGGTCTTTTGGGAACCAATCCATAAAGCCCTGCACTCGATCCATCTGCTCAACCGCGGCCTCAACACCACCCGCATTGGCGGTAGCCACCAGCAAAAGCGCAGCCATCGCAGTTATCATAACAACCGACTGCACCGCGTCGGTCCATATTGATGCCCGTATACCTCCGGCGAAACAATAGGCCGCGACCAAAATAGAACCCAGCACCGCACCACTCCACAATGGCCAATCGAATAAGACATGTAGTGCTTTACCACCTGCGACAAGCTGAGCGCCCGCGTAAGCAAGCAGTAGCACCATGGAAATTACCGCCGCGATCCGCTGGAATATTTTGTATCGGACACCGCCCCAATGACTCAATAAACCCAGATAGCTGACTTCTCCACTTACTTCCGCATGTTCTCTAATCCGCCTATGAATCAACAATGAGGCTAAAAAATCACCCAAAATCCAACCGACCATCAGCCACACCGACGCCAACCCCGTCGCGTAGGTATAACCGATCACTCCAATAAACATATAACCACTGTTATTCGTCGCAACCGCTGAAAGACCTACCAGCCACGCCGACATAGAACGACTGGCAACATAATAGTCTTGTCGATGTCCCCGGCTTTTTCTAATTGCCGAAAGCCCGACTACTACGAATATCAGTAGAAAAAACGCGAAGCCAATCAGGGTCATGGTATCGATCGAATTTGAATAAACAATACGGATTAGTACATATCTTCGAATAATCGTAGCTTTTCAATCAAAAACATACCGCTAAGATTGCGATCAATACAGATCCGACTAGACCAAACAGATTAGCGACTATTGTGATTGCTTGGATAGCTTATTCGATAAATTGCACCATTTTTGTCATCCGAAACCAAAAGACTACCGTCGGGCAACTGCAGCAAATCGACCGGCCGACCCCTCACCACATTTGACGCATCCAACCAACCCTTGGCAAAAATCTTGCTGGCGACTGGTTTAGCATTTTTGAACTTGACCAACACGATTCTATAACCTACAGGTTCAGATCTATTCCATGACCCGTGCTGCGCAACAAAGAGTTGATTTTTATATTCCTTCGGAAATTGGTCGCCGGTATAAAATCGAATACCCAATGGGGCACTGTGCGCTGGGAATAACCAAGCAGGTGGCGTATAGTTTGTACAGGAATCATCGATACCGAATTCTGTATCGAGGTAACGGTCACCATGGCAAAATGGGAATCCAAAATGTAGATCGTCGCTACTTAGGTGATTCAGTTCGTCGGGTGGCAGATCATCACCCATCCAATCTCTGCCATTATCACTAAAGAACATTGCACCCGATTGCGGGTGCCAATCAAAACCAACGCTATTACGTACGCCCCGCGCTACTATTTCCAGATCATCGCCTTCCGGCGATATCCTCATGATCGTCGCGAAAATTTCCTTTTTCTCCCGACAGACGTTGCAAGGCGCTCCGATTGGCAGATACAGCATGCCGTCTGGCCCAACACGCAGATATTTCCAACCATGGTGTAATTTGGTTGGAAACCAATCATAAACGATTTCAAACGGAGGCGGTTTATTCAGCTTGGATGTAATTCCGTTAAAGCGAATCAGACGCGGCACCTCGGCAACGTACAAAGAACCATCCAGATAGGCCACACCGTTGGGCAAAGTTAAGTCACTGGCAATGATGTAGACTTGATCCGCCATTCCATCGTTATTGCTATCTTTTAGCGCGTAAACCTTACCCTCCGTGCGGCTTCCCACGTAAACGATTCCGCCGTCACCCAACGCCATCGACCTTGCATTGGGCACCTTATCTGAAAAGACTTTGACTTCAAATCCTTCTGGAACTTGAATTTTTTCTGCCATATCAGCATGAGTAGCCTCAACAGAAACAACCGCAATCAAAACCCATAACCGCAATATGACGAATTCAAATTTAGCCCAATAATCCATCAACTCAATCCAATTTTTGTTTACACACCCATTAGGACACAGAATTTCACTCAAGCTACTTAAAATCAGAGTTTTTTGGCCTTGCATTCTGGAACCCTCAACCCCTATAGTATCATTTGATTGTCTAGGTTAGAGGAATAATCACATGCGAATTTTATTGTTTTTGGCCACCAATGCAGCCATATTGGTATTGATAAGTATTGTGTTCAACCTATTGGGTCTGAACGGAATTCTCGATGAGCAGGGTGTAAACCTTGACCTCAACTCCTTGTTGATTATGTCTGCCGTAATCGGGATGAGCGGATCCTTTATTTCCTTGGCCGCATCCAAGTGGATGGCAAAGCGTTCCATGGGTGTCCAGATAATCCAGCAACCGAGCAATTCCACTGAAAAATGGATTTTGGCGACAGTTAGGAACCAAGCCGAACGCGCTGGCATCGGCATGCCCGAGGTAGGCATTTTCGATACGCCAACCCCCAATGCGTTCGCAACCGGAATGAATAAAAATGACGCTCTTGTCGCGGTCAGTACCGGCCTGTTACAAAGCATGCAAAGCGACGAAGTGGAAGCCGTAATAGGACACGAGATCAGTCATGTCGCGAATGGCGATATGATAACTTTGGGACTGGTGCAAGGTGTCGTCAATACCTTCGTATATTTCTTTGCAACCATTATCGGACACATGGTAGACCGAATTGTGTTCAAAACTGAACGTGGATTTGGACCGGCGTACTATATCACCCAAATAATTGCGCAAATTTGCCTATCGGTCCTCGCGACAATGATCGTAATGTGGTTTTCCAGGTGGCGGGAATTTCGAGCCGATGCCGGTGGTGCTGACCTGGCCGGTAATACCAAAATGATCAATGCATTAAGAGCGTTACAAAGGGCTCACGAACCTCAACCTCTACCCGGGGAATTCGCCGCATTCGGGATTAGCAGCGGAGTCAGGGCAGGCTTGCAATCTTTATTTATGAGTCATCCGCCGCTGGAAGAAAGAATCGCAGCGCTGCAACAACGCGGTTAGAGAATATTTTGATAATACGCTATCTTTATTTACCCCAGATTTCGTCAAATATCAGGAACGGGCAACTACCGAAGTTTAGATTTGGTATCGCCCGTTCCATCAATTCGGGTGGCCAACCCAACACTTGCTAGCCCGCTATGTCCCAAACAGGGCCAAAACTGATGTGTCGCGATATTCGACCTGTGCTAGACCACCCGCCGTCGTGGTAACCCTCAACTCACGTCGCCGTTAGACTGAATGACTTTCTCGGAAGTCTATATTCGCCTATTTACATTGAAATCTACAGGACGGATACAAATGGATAGGTTTCAAGTTAAAACGTTACCCAAGAGAAATTTGACATAGTGCCACATCGGTTATGGATCCCATTATTTTCTGGCCAATAGCGTTTGCAGCAACCCTCATCGTGCTGCTCTATCTATTTTTTTCGAATCGTTTTCGGCAATTGTCCGAAAAACTGCGGGAGCAGGACGCTAAATTTAGTCTAGCCATGGAAACTCTGCGCGAAGCTTATTGGGCTTGCGATTTAATGGCGGATAACATGTTTTTAAGTCCTGCTTACATACGCCTGCTAGGTTTTGATCCAACCTGTCTAAATCAACACTACGGAATCTTCGATAGCTTGGTTCATCCCGAAGATCGAGAATCCGTTCTATCCAAGGTCAAATCCTCGATACAACAACGTGAAGATGAGTTCCAATGCAGTTTTCGCATTCATTCCAAACACAACGGTTACCGCCACGTTCTATTTCTATCTCGAATTTCAGAATCCGACCAATTTGGCAAAGCGACAAAATTAGTGGGTTCGCTTGCCGACATCACCGAATTAAAAACCGCTGAAAACGAATTGCTAAGAAGAGACCAGTTTGAGCAACATGAAGTCCAATATAGGAGCGATTTTTTAGCGACGATCAGCCACGAAATTCGAACACCGATGAACGCGATTTCCGGCTTGAGCTACCTGCTGCTACAAAGCCAATTATCCGAGGCGCAACGGAATGATATAAGCAATATCCAACAATCCAGCCAAACCCTGTTAAATACCGTCAATGATGTTTTCGAATTATCCCAACTGGAATCCCAACAAATACAAATCGAACCTCGCGAATTTCACCTATACGACATTTTCGAAGCGGTAGTCAATTCATTTCATTTTAAAACACGCGAAAAGAATATTGATTTTGTTTTCGAGATTGACGATACGCAGCCGCTAGGCCTGATAGGTGATCCGGTCAGAATCGGACAAATTCTAACCCACCTGACCGTCAAGCTTATTGAATTCAGTGGACAATCGAAGTTTAAAATTGTCGTTAAGCCAAACCGAACCGATCGAAAAGACTCGAAGTTGTACTTTTCTATAAACACCTTAAACAACACTGGGGCTAAAGCGCGCGAAACGGAAAACCATGAGATTGATCCAAATCAACCATCAATAGATATCAACAATCGTTATGCTCAACGCGGATTGAATCTAGCCATTTGTAGAGAATTAATGCGGTTAATGGAGGGTAAGCTTGAAATCGGACTCGAAGACCATGCGCACGCTTATTGCGCCGGCCAACTACCTATTAGCACCGCGTTGAACCCATCAATTTCAAAACAATTCCAATATCCCCGGAAATTCATGGTATTGAATGTGTTGGTAGTAGAACCCGATCCGGATCTAGCGCTGTCAATATGCCGACTATTGGAATCATTTGCCATCCAAAGCAGCGTATGCGATAGCCATGATAAGGCCGTTCGGACTATTCTTGGGCAACTCATAAAACCTCATGCATTGGTGATTATAGGATCCGGTTTAACGCCTGACCAAGCCATTCAAACAGTCGAACAAATCCAGTCCCTACCTGTCCCAAGGATTAAACCGTCGGTATTATGCATCACCAATAATGATCCATCGCTAGAACCGGACAGTTCACCTTATAAATCTTTTTTACCGAAACCATTAACGCCAGCACGCCTGTACAAATCGATTACGAAGTTATCGATTGAACAGCAATCACATAAGGCAGGCGAGCCCGAGGTTGGAGCTTCTAAAAACAAGGCGTTACACAAAATTTTATTGGTAGAAGATAATCGGGTAAACCAACAGGTGGCGCGCGAATTATTAGAGCAACTCGGCGGCGCTGTAACCATTGCCAACCACGGACTAGAAGCCGTTAAGCAGTTAAAACGCAAAAATTTCGATCTTGTATTAATGGATATTCAAATGCCGGAAATGGACGGTCTCTCTGCAACTAAGGAGATACGGCGCAATCCCAATCTACTGGGTATGCCAATCATCGCAATGACGGCACACGCAACACAAAACGACCGGGATATAGCTTTGAATGCCGGTATGGATGACTTCATTACCAAACCCATCGATAGCTATACGCTTTATAGAACACTACAGAGGTGGATCAAGCGCCCCATTCTCAAACCATTGAACCCTGGTCGGCCATTACCCTCTAAAACCTCACTATTGTCAAAAATTTCCCCCCACCTCGATACAAAAACGGGTTTATCGCATGTCAATAATAATCAGTCATTTTATATTAAATTACTGCAAGAATTTCATCGAGATCACTATTTGGACAGCGACGCTATCCAACAAGCATTTACCCGAGGTGATTTTGATACTGCCAAACGAATTGTCCACACGATAATGGGCATTGCAGCCAATATTGGTGCGAAAAATTTATACCAAAGCAGCAAAACACTGTATTCCGCTATGCACTCCAATAGTTCGCCTGACAACACAGCAGTTCAGGATTTCAATCAGAGTTTTTCAGACCTGATGAGCGCGTTGAAACAGACCGATCGATCCAACGCAAACAGGCGACCATATTCAACGGCAGTAAAACCTGATCGTTCTAAGGTTAAAGAAATTTTGGCTCATATGGATATCCTGTTGCGACAAGGAGACTCTGAAGCCCTAGAGCTCATGGAAAAAATAAAAATCCATCTGGACTATTTCGACATTGACGATCAAGTTTTAGAATTGATTCATCGGATCAACTATTTTCGGTTTGAAGACGCTCGGCGATCACTAAATAAGATCGCAACATCCCTCAATATCAACTTGGTAGAATAGATAATGGCCGTAAATAGTACTTTTGCGCTCGTTCTATCGCACCGACTTACCCACTAGAAATCCCCAAGATAATCGATGATCTTATCAAAACCCAAAATTTTAATTGTCGATGACGAACGGTTTTTCATTAACATTCTGGTCAATTTATTGAACACAGAATATCGCACCGTGATTGCGTTGAACGGCGAACAAGCCATAGAACGTACATTGTCTGATGCACCACCCGACTTGATCCTTTTGGACATCGTTATGCCCGGCATGGACGGCTATGAGGTCTGCAAACGATTGAAACAAAATGCCAAGAGTCGGGATATTCCAATTATTTTCCTTACCGTGCGCAGCGAAGTCGACGACGAAACCAAAGGCTTTCAATTGGGTGCGATCGACTATATTACAAAACCGATTAGTCCCCCTATCGTCAAAGCCCGAGTGAATACGCACCTTATTTTGGAACAAACACGCGATCAATTAAAAAAATATAACCGTCAATTGGAAGATACCGTTGCCGAACGGACCAAAGATCTTACTCAGGAAATCATGGATCGAAAGAATGCCGAAGCACAGTTGTACCGTCTAGCCAACTACGACTCGCTGACTACACTACCGAATCTGATTTTATTCAGAGAACAACTCGCCCAACTGATAGAAACTGCAAAGGCAAACGATGTAGGGGTAGTGTTGCTATTGCTTGACCTGGCTGATTTCAAGCATCTCAACAAAGCACTGGGCTATGTGAATGGCGACGCCTTATTACAGCAAACCGCAAATCGCCTGTTGGATACTGTCCAGGAAGCCAATTCAATTGCCCGCATCGGTGCCGATAAATTTTCGATAGTCATGCTTGAAACTGAAGGCTCGAACTGTTCCGAACGTATTTGCACTAATCTATCAGCTGCATTCCAGCGACCGTTTCGCCTAGAAACGAGCCAGTATTTCACGAAGTTACGAATTGGCGTGGCTAAACTCTCACCAACCAGTCTAAACGTAGATTCGCTGCTAAACAATGCCGAACTTGCGCTTTCTCATGCAAAATCAGAGCTAAACGGGGGTACTATTTTTTATTCACCGCAACTCAGCGAGGACGTACGCGAACGTGCGACATTAGCTAGAGAGCTGGTATGTGCAATAGAACAAAACCAGTTGGTTCTGTATTTCCAACCGATCTACGAAACATCGTCGCTAAAATTGGTTGGCGCGGAAGCGCTGGTTCGCTGGCAACACCCGGATCGCGGATTGCTACTACCCGACGAATTCATTCCAATTGCAGAACAAAGCGACTTGATACTTAGGTTGGGCGATTGGATCCTTCATCATGCCTGCGCCGCAGCTCAAACATGGGCCGAGTCCAACCCAGAAAATTTGAAAATTGCGGTCAACATTGCCTCCAGACAGTGCTATTACATCAACTATTGCTTATCAGCTATTTCAAGAATCCTGCAAACTACGAACCTACCCGCAGATAGCTTATCACTGGAGATTTCTGAAAGTGCCTTTATAGATGCACCCCCAGAGCTAGAAGAAAAATTAAACAAATTGAAATCACTGGGCGTAGAAATCGCTCTAAGCCATTTCGGAATCGGCTATTCTTCGATGGGACTTGTCCGAACTTTTAATGTCGACCGCGTAAAGATAGACCGATCGGTGATCGCCGAACTGGAAAAGAATTCCAAAGGTTTAGCCCTAACCAAAGGGATTCTATCGATGGCGAACGCGTTGGAATTGCACGTCACCGCCGAAGGGGTGGAAAACCAACAACAGCTGGATAGTCTTAAATCCGCTGGTTGTGAATGGATTCAGGGGTTTTTTATTAGCAAACCTTTATCGGCCGATCAATTCGCGGAATATCTAAAAAACTACCGGCCTGGGTCGTCATAGACAAAACTTTCGGCGCCATTCAATAGCAGAAAATGGCGTCCCTTGGCGCGGGAAATCAAAGTTACGCCCGCTTGCCTGGCCAAATCCAACCCCATTTGTGTCGCACCGGACCTTGAAAGAAGCACCGGAATGCCCATTTGAGTCACCTTGATGACCATTTCGGAGGTCAACCGACCGGTGGTATAAAAAATAGCGTCGCTGCCTTCAATCCCATTTAGCCACATATGACCCGCTATCGCATCAACCGCGTTGTGCCGTCCAACATCTTCGACAAAAAAATCGATTTTATCGTCGAAACACAAAGCACATCCATGAACCGCACCAGCACGTTTGTATACTTCGTTGTAATCCCGTAACGCGCTCAGAACCCCATACACGGTGGACAACTTTAACGGCACACGCTCCATCCGTATTTCCTGAAGTTTGTCTATCAATCGTCCGAATACGGTACCCTGTCCACAACCAGTGGTCACAGTTCGTTGGCTCAACTGCGATTCAAAGTCAGGCACATTGCCATCCGTCACAACCGCAACCGCTTCAGTTTCCCAATCAACTTGCACTACGCGTATCGAATCAATATTTTGTATTATCCCTTGATTCTTCAGGTAACCCAGTGTTAAAAGTTCCGGATGGGTTCCGATGGTCATCAGCGTAACAATCTCACGCTTGTCGACAAACAGGGTCAAAGGTCGTTCTCCAGCCAACTCGATTTCACGATTTTGACCTTTTTCATCCACCGCGTTGACCTTCGCTGAAGATTGCAATCCAGCGCGTGTCATCTGAATATGACCTACAGTAAAACAGGGATCTAGGCTTGCCATTCCAACATTCCTTAGTCTAAATATTCATTTTCTAAGACCGCCAGTTCTTCCGGTGTATTAATATTTCGGAAGATTTCAGGTTGATCGCTAAAATCCACTTCACAAAGCCGGTGCTGATACAACCATGTATCGATTTTTCGGCCTCCCTGCTGCAGATAAATCCTCAAGCTTTCGGCTAAATCACAATCGAGCAAAAGAAACACCGGGTGCAAGCGATCGCCATCACTGGCGACAAAACAATTGAAATCCGAGTTTTTCATCTGGCCGATCATTCGTGCTAAGGATCGTTCAGTAATCAGTGGGCAATCGCAGGGGACGGTTAACAAGTATTGTGAAGTACTATATTCCATGCAACTCAGTATTCCCGAGAGCGGGCCGTCAAAATCGGCTGAATGATCAGAAACTACTGGGTAACCAAATGAGGCATAAAGATCATGATTTCGATTTGCATTGATCAATACTTGGGTAACTATCGGTGACAACGCAGACAATGCATACGATATCAAGGGTTTTCCAGCAAACTCGATCAATCCTTTATCGCCACCACCCATACGCCGTGCTCTGCCCCCAGCCAGAACCATACCGGTAATTGTTGCTTGAATTTCCATCATAATGATACGCTTTCCAATTCGGCAAGATTAATTCACTTAAATGACCGCTTAATGCGGGAGATGAAAAACCAATAACACTAAAAGGTATAACACGATGCGATTTTTGTGTCTTTGTCTAATTTTAAATCTACTGATTACCGCTTGCACGGCATCAAATCATCGATATAACGACACAATTCATTATTACAGTACAACCACTCAAAAACCCTATGACGATGTGCTATCCGAACTCAAAATCGCAATCACTGATCAAAATTTTCGCATCACCAGCCATAGCCGGGTCGGTAAAGTGATACGGCAACGCGATAATATCGAGTTCCCGAATTATGATACCATTCAATTTTGCAATCTGACCCACGCAAAAACATTGCTGGAGCTATCCCCGGAAACCGTCCGTCATATGCCGTGTAGTGTAGTCGTTTACGACAACGGGAATAATGTCACTGTCACCGCGCGACTATTACCGACGGATACGGAAGATAAAAAGGTGAACAAATTTTCTAATCGTATGAATAGCCTGCTTAGGGAAATTGTTGACTTCGCGGTCGACGATTAAAAAACATGACCAGCTCTCAAATGATAACCATTAATATGATAACCATTAATAACGTTTACTCGACACCGTACACCAGCGCATAATGAAAGTATTAAGAATGACATCAAATTTAGCCTTTTTCGCCATAGGTATAGCGGGGCTTAGCGCCTGCACAACGCAACCACCCACCGAATCCAAAGCCGATGGTTACCCAACCCAAGCCCGGGTAGAATATGTTTTGCAATGCATGGAGAAAAATGGAGGCCAAACCTACGACACACTATACCCGTGTATTTGCAGCGTCGATAAAATTGCCGAATTGATCGAATACGAAGATTTTGCCGAAGCGCAAACATTCACCTATATGCGCAGCGCCCCGGGTGAGGCGGGCGGACTCTTCCGTGACCCACCGCGCGCGAATGAACTGCGCAAACGCTTGAAAGATGCCGAAAACAAAGCGGCTACCGCCTGTTTTATTAAAGCCAAGTAATCGATTGAATATGCCAAAGAATCGGTGATTGATTTAGCGAATTATTCAATCCTAAACACACCGCATCAACGTAGCACTTCATAACTAGACGAAAAAACCATACCGTGATTGTCTCGGATTTCGGCCTTGAGTATCCCCGCTTCATGGGGTACAAAATAGAATCGAAAATTGGGATCCTCGCTGACCGCAATATCAGTTTTTGCCGTCAAGACCGGTTTCTCGTTAAATTCAATCGCCAAATGTTGAACGAAATGTGCGGGTTTGACGATACGCGTCACCTGGTCCATTTGCATTCCGGTTATATTGGGGTGACTGATCATTAACTGGGTTAACAACGGCACGTCGGTGTCAACGTTATCTTTCACTTTAAATCTCATTTTACCCAAACGGTTCATTGCCGCTTCCAGGTCAGCGCCAATCGGAGCCGAACAACCACCGCTCGCTTTGACATATACCTTATGCATTGACAATTCCCCGGTATTTAGTTCGGCAATCGCGCGAATATTGGTATAAGCGTTGACCCGAACTCGCAATGCTAGGTCCGCACGTCCGCTAAATTCTGAAAATGTAAACTCGCCAACAAACGGTTCTGGGTTTTTATCAATAAGAATGGTGATTTTTCGAATATATTTATCCGAAGATTGGGGGAATTTACTGGTGATTTTTAACGGCACCATCGCTGGATCTTCTGCACGGTATGGCGCGGTCAACTCTAAAACATCATTTGACTCGTCTATGGCACGATTGCCGAAATATTGTGTCTTCAGTACGTTATTCCAAGTATCGTCCGCATCGACTGCGCCCCAAGCGACAACTGGCGATAAAAAGATTAAAACCGCTATGATTTTTTTAAACAATTCAGCAAATTTCATATTCACCTTCTCACTCATTGTTGACCAAAAGCTTAATTAAATTTTTTCTAACTCTGAGACGTTAATCACTCGAATCATGCACTATAGCAATCGATGCTATCGATCCACCACATTGAATTCCCGATCCTCACACAATTCAATAAATGCCTGAACAGCGCGCGAACGCAATTTTAATTTTGGCGCCAAAATGTTCAATTGCCAAATCAGTCCGTTGGTTGTAGGCGGATCGATTCGACGAGAAACCAATTCGTTATCGCTATATCGTAAAGCTTGAAAAGACGCAAACCCGATTCCCAATCCGGCCCGAACAGATGCCTTTACCCCAGCCACACCGGTAACTTGAATGTTTACCGGAGCAACAACACCGGCATCGCGCAAATTCTGTTCTATAACCTGGCGGGCACCTGATCCGGGCTCACGCCAAATCACTTGGTATCGAGAAAATACATCCAATGGCACTGCGGTATCGTAACATTTGGCCAATTCATGGTCATACCGGACAAGCAAAACTATTTCATCCTCACACCACGGTACCACCTCATAATTGCCGGGCAAATCGTCGTCTTCCAATACGCCTTCTATAAAGCCGATATCCAACTCGGACAAGCCTTTTACTATTTCCATCGAGTCACCGGTCTTCATGAATATTTGAAGTCCGGGATGCAAGGTCTGCATTTCCACCACATAGCGCGGCAAGTAATAGCTCGCGATCGTTGTGGTTGAGCCAATTCTCAATAATCCACTATTGACTGCCTGCAAACGACCAACAAACTCTTCAGCCTGCTGAAAATCCCGCGATAAGTTTTCCGCGTGTACCAATAGCTCTGCACCGATTGCCGTCAAGGCTATATGGTGACCTTTCCTTTGGTACAAAGGTTCTCCCACCGATTCTTGTAGTAACTTGAGTTGCCCGGAAACTGCAGGTTGCCCAATATGCAATTTTTCCGCAGCGCGGCTAATGCTTTTGAGTTGCCCTACCAGGGCGAATGTTAACAATTGAGTCGAATTCATTGGTCAAAATTCCCCAGGCAAATAGCGCAATTCTAGATCCATATTCCTACGAACCTTTCAAAGTTACGTAGCGGTGATATCACGAATAATGATGATATATCAAATAAATCATGATTTGCCTTATAGACCATGGCTGCGGTAGAGTGCCAGCCAATCATAAATATTTAACATTATATAGCTTAAAGTTGTGTCTTAGCCCGATGAACAGCGTGCTATGGACACGCGTAACTTGGAGGATCTAGGTGTGGCCGTTACCAAAATCGATATAACCGCGATTACTAAGAAGAAACGAAAGGGTCCCAAAGGACATTCGGTCGATTTAGTCGCATTAGAAGAAATCCGTAATTTGCTCGGCGATGAACCACGCCGGCGAGATTTATTGATCGAACACCTGCACAAGATTCAGGATAAATATCAACACATTTCTGCTAAAAACCTGGTCGCGCTGGCCCACGAAATGAAACTTTCTACGGCCGAAGTATTCGAAGTTGCCAGCTTCTACCACCACTTTGACGTGGTCAAAGAAGGCGCCATTCCTCCACCGCCGTTGACAGTTCGCGTATGCGATTCGGTATCCTGTGAACTGGCTGGCGCCAAACCGTTACTCGAGGCATTAACTGCTGGCATGGGCGATGGCATTCGCGTCATTCCGGCACCCTGCGTTGGCCGCTGTGAACACGCCCCGGTCGCTGTTGTCCATCAAAACCCAATTGATAAAGCCACGCTTGACAGCGTTACTCGTGCGGTTGGATCCAATGCTATCAGTCCGCAGATCCCGAACTATATCGACTACGAATCATACCTCTCCCATGGAGGCTACAAAACCTTTAAAGCGTGTTTGGATGGCAAAAAAGATGCCGAACAAATCACGTCCATGTTGGAAAATTCAGGGTTGCGGGGTTTGGGCGGCGCCGGATTTCCGGCAGGCAGAAAATGGCGCATCGTAAAAGGCTACACCGGACCTAGGTTGATGGCAATCAACATCGATGAAGGTGAACCAGGCACATTCAAAGACAGACATTATTTGGAACGCGATCCTCATCGCTTTTTGGAAGGTATGTTAATTGCAGCGTGGGCGGTAGAAATTGCCGAAATTTACGTTTATTTGCGTGATGAATACGCCGCGTGCCGGGAAATTTTGACCCGAGAAATTGCGTACTTGCAACAAAGACTTCCATCATCGGGCTATACGATTCCGCCAATCCATTTGCGACGCGGGGCCGGTGCATACATTTGCGGCGAAGAATCGGCGATGGTCGAATCGATAGAAGGTAAGCGGGGCATGCCCAGACTTCGTCCGCCGTTCCTGGCGGAAGTTGGCTTATTCGGCCGACCGACGCTAGAACACAACATGGAAACGGTCTTCTGGGTACGCGATATCATCGAAAAAGGCGCCAATTGGTTCGCCGATAGTGGCCGTAATGGCCGAAAAGGTCTGCGCTCTTTTTCTGTTAGTGGACGAGTTCTAAAACCTGGCGTGCACCTTGCCCCGGCCGGCATCACGATGCGCGAACTGATCGACGAATTCTGCGGAGGGATGTTGCCTGGGCACGTGTTCTATGGCTACTTCCCAGGCGGCGCCTCAGGCGGCATTCTTCCTGCATCACTGGGTGATATCCCATTGGATTTCGACACGCTCAATGAATACGGTTGCTTCATCGGATCAGCTGCAATAATGGTCCTTTCCGATCAGGACAGCGCAAAAGACGCTGCACTAAATGCAATGAAATTTTTCGAAGATGAATCTTGTGGGCAATGTACGCCGTGTAGGGTCGGTACGGCAAAGGCTGCGATATTGATGGAACGGACAAGCTGGGACAAAACCGCCTTAGACGATTTAACTGAGGTAATGTGCGACGCATCGATTTGCGGACTGGGTCAGGCGGCACCAAATCCGTTGCAATGCGTATTCAAATATTTTCCACACGAATTAAACCTAACCGGTTAGTGAATAGCTTTGCGGCACACCAAACACTGAGAAAACACTATAGTCGGTTGTAAAAAGCATTATCACCAGACGAATTAGACAGTAAAAACGCTGTCCTGAGGAGATTGAACAAATGGTTGCCAATCCTGACCACATGAATGAAGCCCAAACCGTCAGTTTTAATCTAAACGGTAAAGAAATCACCGCCACTGGTGATGAAACCATCCTGCAAGCTGCAAAGCGCAATGGGACCGAAATCCCTCACCTGTGCTACACCGAGGGTATGCGCCCCGACGGCAATTGCCGGGCATGTATGGTAGAGATTGACGGTGAGAGGGTTCTTGCGCCTTCCTGTTGTAGACAACCGCAGGAAGGTATGAAAGTCAGTAGCCATAGCCAACGCGCAACCAAAGCGCAAAAAATGGTGTTGGAATTGTTGGTTTCGGACATGCCTGAGCAGGGTGAGTCACCCTATTCGCTGGATTCCGAATTGGATCATTGGGTTAAAAAAATGGAGTTGGGATCACCCAGGTTTCCAGGTCGCCCGCAACCTGCGGCGGATCCATCGCATCCCGCCATCAGCGTCAACCTAGATGCCTGCATCCAATGTACCCGGTGTGTACGCGCTTGCCGCGAAGAACAAATGAATGATGTCATCGGCCTCGCCTTTCGCGGCGCCCATACTGAAATCGTATTTGACATAGGCGACCCAATGGGAGCCAGCAGTTGCGTCGCATGCGGTGAATGCGTACAAGCATGCCCTACCGGCGCATTAATGCCAGCCAACGAAGTTGGACTGGAAACCAAAGAAAAACAAGTGGATTCGACCTGCCCTTATTGCGGTGTCGGGTGCTTACTGACCTACCATGTAAAAGACGACAAGATTTTGTACGTAGACGGCAAAGATGGCCCAGCGAATCACGGCCGATTGTGCGTTAAGGGACGCTACGGATTCGATTATGTAAATAATCCGCTACGACTCGGTAAGCCGTTAATTCGCAAACCGGGAGTAAATAAGTCTGTCGAATTATTGGATCCAGAAAATCTATACGAGGTTTTTCGAGAAGCAACGTGGGACGAAGCCCTGGATTTTGCAGCCGATGGATTAAAAAAGATCCTAGACAATGTTGGCCCTTCAGGTTTGGCCGGCTTAGGATCGGCCAAGGGTAGCAACGAGGAAGCTTACCTATTCCAGAAATTAATAAGGACAGGCTTCAAAAGCAACAATGTTGATCATTGTACTCGACTTTGCCACGCGTCTTCGGTTGCTGCGTTGCTCGAATGCCTCGGTTCGGGTGCGGTATCTAACCCGGTCGAGGATGTCGCGTTAGCGGATGTGGTAATTCTGATTGGCGCCAACCCAACGGTTAACCACCCGGTGGGGGCAACCTTCATTAAAAATGCGATCAAACACGGTACAAAATTGATCGTCATCGACCCGCGCCGCTCAGAAATCGCACGACACTCAACGTATTCGCTACAGTTCAGACCGGATACCGATGTTGCGCTGCTCAACGCGATCATGCACACAATTATCAAAGAAGGATTGGTCAACCAAAGTTATATAGATGCGCATACGGAAGGTTTCGATCATATGCAAGAACATCTACAAGACTACACGCCCGAAGTTGTCGCACAAATATGCGGGATCGATGCAGAGACACTGCGCGAAGTAGCAAGGCTTTATGCAACTTCTAATGCGTCGATGATCTTGTGGGGGATGGGCATTTCACAGCATATTCACGGGACTGACAACGCACGCTGTTTGATTTCAATGGCACTGATGACCGGTCAAATTGGCAGACCTGGCACTGGATTGCACCCTTTACGCGGGCAAAATAACGTCCAAGGTGCGTCGGATGTCGGCTTAATACCCATGGTTTTCCCTGATTACGTGCCGGTCAGTGACCCATCCGCTCATGAAAAATTTGAAGCGCTTTGGGGTTCGAAATTGGACATGACTCCTGGATTGACAACGGTGGAAATGGTCCATGCTGCGTACGACGGAAAAGTCCGGGGTATGTATATTGAGGGAGAAAATCCGGCCATGTCGGACCCTAACCAAAATCATGCCAGAGAAGCATTCTCGCGTCTGGAACACATGGTGGTACAGGATATTTTCTTAACAGAAACGGCGGGCTTTGCCGACGTTATTTTACCCGCCTCCGCATTTTCCGAAAAAACCGGTACTTTCTCGAACACGGATAGACGCGTGCAAATGGGACGCAAAGTGGTAAACCCGCCCGGCGATGCGCGGCAGGATTTGTGGATCATTCAAGAAATCGCACACCGGCTTGGCCTGGATTGGGACTACAGCGGTCCAGATGAAGTATTTGCAGAAATGCGCCAAGCAATGCCCAGCATTGCCGGAATGACCTGGGATCGCCTGGAATCTGAAGATTCACTGACGTACCCATTGGAAAACGTGGGAGACCCCGGAACACCGGTTATTTTCACCGATGGATTTCCCACGCCAACCGGTCGGGGATTGTTTGTTCCGGCAACTTATACAAATGCCGACGAACTGCCTGACAATGACTTCCCGCTGGTATTTATTACCGGACGCCAATTAGAGCATTGGCACACCGGGAGTATGACTCGCAGGGCGTCTAAACTTGACGCGATAGAACCGGATCCAGTGGTGGATATTCATCCAGAACAACTCGATGAACTGGGTATAAAAGCTGGTGACCTGATAACGATTGAATCTCGACGGGGGTCGGTTACGGCCTACGCCCGGGCAGATATCGGTATACAACGGGGAAATGTATTTATGGCATTTTGCTACAACGAGGCCAGTGCCAACTTGTTGACCAACGAAGCCTTGGATCCCGTCGGTAAAATCCCCGAATTCAAGTTCTGTGCAGTTCGCGCAAAACCGGGAACAGAGCTCGCCAAACGCATTAATTAATAATCGAGCGACCTTATTACCTACGACTCTGATCAGTCTTCCTCGATGACCAAAATAATTACCGATTCATAGCTTTACACGTCGGTGCCGCGTCACACACCGGCGCCGACATGTTATTTCTAATGATACACAGAGCATTGAACTCGAAGCTGACAGCAATTCAAACAATGCCCAATAACGATATTATTTAATACCTCGATGTGTTAGGCGTTCGCGTGTGAATTTCACAATATCAATAAAATCTCACCGCGTATTGGGGGCAAATTCCGCAGACTACTATCAATTCAGTGGTTGCATTAATTTCTAAGACTAAAACAGCCTTGTACTGGTTGACTTTTAGGGTGAAATCCTTCACTTTACACATATGGAAGGTTAACGAAAAATCTTCCTTGAATTGTTGGGAAGTTTTTCTGTGGAAGAACACTCCAAGCAACTAGAAATATTGTTAACAATACCGGACTCTGTTTCAAACAGAATACGAGGAGGAAAAATATGAAGAAGCCCTTGAAAAGTTGGCTGATCGCGTCAACTGTGGCATCAATGCTGGCCGTACCTGGGGTCTCCTTTTCCAATTCAGGCGTGGAAAAGCTGGCTGAAAATCCCAAAAACTGGCCTATCTGGGGCGGCAACTATGCCGGTACCCGTTTTAGCAAGTTGAAACAAATCAATAACAAAAACGTCAAAGACTTACAGGTCGCTTGGACATTTTCTACCGGTGTCTTGCGTGGACACGAAGGTGGGCCTCTGGTCATTGACGACACCATCTATATCCATACTCCTTTTCCCAACAAAGTTTTTGCGCTGAACCAAAAAGATCAAAGCATCATCTGGCAGTACGAGCCTACACAAAATGCGGACGAAACCATCCCTGTTATGTGCTGTGACACGGTAAACCGTGGCTTGGCTTATGCGGACGGCAAAATCTTCTTACTTCAGTCAGACACCACATTAGTTGCGCTTAACGCTAAAAACGGTAAAAAAATCTGGAGTGTAAAAAACGGCGACCCGAAATTGGGCATGACCAATACGAGTGCACCTTTCGCGGTAAAAGACAAAGTTCTTGTCGGTATCTCCGGCGGTGAGTTTGGTGTACGCGGCTTTATCGCTGCCTACAACGCGAAAGACGGCAGCTTGGCTTGGAAAGGCTACAGCATGGGGCCGGACAAAGATACGTTGATCGACCCTAAGAAAACGACATCAATGCTAAAACCGGTTGGCAAAGATTCCAGCACCAGCACCTGGAAAGGTGATCAATGGAAAATTGGCGGCGGTACAACCTGGGGATGGTATGCTTACGATCCGAAACTTAACCTCATGTACTATGGTTCTGGCAACCCATCCACCTGGAATCCAATACAGCGGCCAGGCGATAATAAATGGTCTATGAGCCTTTGGGCGCGTAATGTCGACACCGGCGCGGTAAAATGGGTTTACCAAATGACCCCTCACGATGAATGGGATTATGATGGTATCAACGAGGTTGTACTTGTCGACCAGAAAATTGGTGCCAAAAACCGCAAAACTATTGTCCACTTCGACCGTAATGGATTCGGATATACATTAGATCGCGTAACCGGTGAATTGCTTGTCGCTGAAAAATTTGACAAAGCGGTTAACTGGGCAACCCACGTTGACATGAAGACGGGTCGACCACAGGTTGTTGCCAAATACAGTACTGAGCAGAATGGCGAAGATGTAAACAGTGAAGACATTTGCCCGGCAGCGTTGGGAAGCAAAAACCAACAACCTGTTGCTTATTCTCCAAGAACCAAACTGTTTTACATCCCGGGCAACCATGTATGCATGGACTACGAACCGTTTGAAGTTGAATATACCGCAGGTCAACCGTACGTTGGCGCAACCCTAAGTATGTTCCCGGCGGGTCGTGATGTGTTAACCGGCGAGAAGAACAAGTCTACCAACTTGGGCCAATTCACTGCTTGGGATGCGACCAATGGCGAAATCAAATGGTCTAAGAACGAGCCTTTCTCGGTTTGGTCGGGTGCGCTTGCAACCGCGGGTGATGTCGTGTTATACGGCACTTTGGAAGGTTACTTGAAAGCAGTAGATGCCAAAACCGGAAAAGAGCTGTATAAGTTCAAAACACCATCTGGCATCATTGGTAACGTAAACACCTGGGAATATGATGGAAAACAGTACATAGGCGTTTTATCCGGTCTTGGTGGCTGGGCGGGTATCGGCATGGCTGCGGGACTTGAAGGTGATACTGAAGGACTAGGTGCGGTCGGCGCTTACAAGAGCCTAGGCAACTACACTCAATTGGGTGGTGTATTCTCTGTATTCGCATTACCGAATTAATCAGTAGACATACACGACGTAAAGACGCCCCGCCCGGTTTTCCGGTCGGGGCGTTATTGTGTGAGATACAATATTTTAAATGACATATAAGACTTTTTTAATTCTAACCTTCCCATAAATCCCAGAGTTTTAGGAAATTGGAAATGCGAAATCACGCTATAAAAACGGTAAAACAAATTGGGTTTACCTATTGCTTTTGGTTGGTCGCTATATCCACTGTTCAGGCCGAAGATCAATTTCGTGTCTGCGCCGATCCAATGAATCCCCCATTCTCAACACGCTCGCTCAATGGCTACGAAAATAAAATCGCGGCGTTATTGGCGGATAAGCTTGATCAAGAAGTTGAATATACGTGGTTTCCTCAACGGATAGGATTCATCCGCAACACGTTAAAAGCAAAATTGCCAAACAAGGACGAATACAAATGCGACGTTGTAATGGGCGTCCCAACGGGCTATGAACTTACGATAACCAGTAAAAGTTACTATCGATCGGTATATGGCATGATTTTTCGAACTGGACAAGGATGGGACGACATCAACAACCCCGTCGATTTGATAATGATGCCTGCCGACCGTAAAGAGGCGCTCAAAATTGCGATGTTTGACCGCGGACCCGGAACAGCCTGGATCGTGAAGAATGGTTTGGTTGAACAAGGCGTACCCTATCAAACAATGACGGGTGATCCCGAAACCAATACTGCGTTGACCATGGAAAAAGATTTGAACAACGGCAAGATCGATATGGCGGTCCTGTGGGGACCTACGGCGGGTCATTTGATCTCAAACAGCCCACCTGGAACCTATAGATTCTTGCCGATGCAAACAATCCCAGGTATGAAATTCGATTTCCCAATGTCAATGGGGGTCCGATTCGGCGATAAAGAGCGCAAAGAACAACTCAACCAGTTAATAGACGACAATGCAGAGGAGATTACCGCTATCCTAAAATCGCATAACGTACCTCTGATCGACGCTTCGGGAAATTTGATATTTACACCCTGATTATCCGCTCGCGCGGATACAGAAATTCTTTTATTTCAGTTTCAGTTCTATTAAAGAATGCCTTGGTTAATTATTCAAACCATGCTAGGCAAGCTAACCTCCCACCGCATACCACCATATGGACTATGGCTCGCGTCCAACCGCCCCCCGGAAAGTTGAACGAGTTCATGAACTACGGATAAACCTATTCCATGACCTTCGATCCGTTGATCGGCACGAATACCGCGCTTAAGAACCTGAGCGATCTTTGCTTCCGGAATCCCAGGACCATCATCCTCAATAACCAGGTTTAATGATGTGTTTCTGCGGCTGGCGGCGGCTTCGATTTGGAGCGTAATATAGACTTGTCTATTGCACCATTTATAAGCATTATCAATCAAATTGCCGGCAATTTCGAAAAAATCACCCTCATCACAATAAAATTGGTCGTTTCCTTCCGCTCGAACCGTGCTGACCACGCTTTTATCTGCGTATACCTTGTCCAGGGCTGCTACGATCTTTTCGATGACCGGAATGATAGAGATCGAACCCGACAGGTTCTGTTGGCCTCTCGCAGCAGCCCGTTGTAACTGATATTCAACCAATTTATCCATTCGCTGCACTTGATCGTTCATTGTCGAATGAATCTCGGGAGAAGACGAATCGGTAGTACAGCAGCCCCGTAAAATAGCCAATGGGGTCTTCAGACTATGAGCCAAATTCGACAAGCTATTGCGATATCGCTCTAAATGAGCCCGCTCACTTTCTAAGAGCGTATTCATATTGACCGCAACACCCTGCAACTCTCGGGGATACTGCTCACTGAGTCTACGTTTTTCACCGTTCTCAATAGCTTCCAATTCTTTTGCGATAGAACGTAGCGGCAACAAACCCCAGTACTGCACCCCGACCTGAACAAATAACAACAGACAGCCGATTCCACCCAACCACCACCACAGCGTTGAACGAAATCCTGTCACCTGTCTAATTACAACCTCGGTATCTTCAGCAACGGCGAATAAATATTTATTATCCGTACCTCGATCGTTCTCCCATACAACAGGATAATATAAAGTTGCCTGTTCTTGATTTATATTCAAATATTTAACTTGACCGGCCTGTAACCCAAACATCGGCTTTATATTGACCCCTATTGCTGATTTAGACTGCCAGATCGTTACACCATTCGCATTAAATACAGCCGCGTACAACCCGGAACCGGGGTGAGAAAATCGTGCCTCGGGCAATGATGACGGCAAATTAAGATGGGCTGAAGAATCTAGGTTCGCGGCTGATAGTAACGCATAAATATGGACCTGCAATCGTTCTCTCATACCTTGTTCGGCGCCCTTTTTGAACGCGTTTTCCAATGCTATTCCAGCAGCCCCAAAAAAAGCAATCAATATAAAACTGGCTGAAAATAACAACCGCAGGCTCAGGGATCCCTTCACACGGAAAACCGGTATCCCCTGCCCCTTAAAGTTTCAATCGGCTGTAGATTACCACCGGGATCAAGTTTTTTTCGCAACCGTCCGATAAATACCTCGATCACGTTGCTATCCCGATCAAAATCTTGTTCATAGATGTGTTCGGTCAATACAGTCTTGGAAATCACGTCACCTTGATGCAACATCAAATACTCCAGTACCTTGTATTCATACGCAGTCAAATCCAGCTCATCGCCATTTACCCGCACTAACTGGGACGCTGTATCTAGTTCGATAGCACCAGCTTGAATGACCGGATGCGATTTTCCCGCCGCTCGGCGGATCAACGCGTTTAATCGAGCGAGTAATTCCTCATAATGAAACGGTTTAATCATGTAATCGTCAGCGCCGGCTTCTAATCCTTCAACCTTTTCTTGCCAACGTGTTCGCGCGGTTAAGATCAGAATCGGATAGGCCTGACCGGATTTCCTCAATCGTCCGATAAGTTCAATTCCGGAAAAATCCGGCAATCCCAAATCTATAATCGCCACATCCATCGGATATTCGCAACCAAGATAGTAGCCTTCTTCGCCAGTACTAGCCCGATCAACAACGAAGCCATTATTGACCAAATACAGCTTCAGTTGCTCGCTCAAAATGAGCTCGTCTTCAACCACCAATACCCGCATAAGCCTGTCCTAAACGCATTCCCCGAAGAATCAAACAATCTACACCGACAAACCCAACCAGATTGAATCTTCTCTTATTGTTCACCGGTTGAGTCAATCTCTCCAGACTTTGAATCCACTCTAATTTGGCGCACGCGACTACCATCGGGTGACAATATTTTGATAGTATGAATTTTCTTATCACCCACTATCTCGGTCCGAGCACCCAACACTCGCCCACCCTCCAAGTCTTGTACCTTACTGACAGCTTGTTCCAGACTCAACCCAGCGACCAAAAAAGATGCTGGAATGAAGCCCGCTGCATAGATAGCAGCGTTATTGCACAATACCGCCAGCCAAAATAATACGGCGATGCGTTTTATTTTCATAACACACCTAATAATTGCGTAAGTGTTTCCAATTGAACGCCAGCTCCCATACGCAACATCAAGGTATTCGGATATCTGCATTCATATCTTTTAGAAAATAAATACTTCAGACGCATGGCACAAGCTTTGTCCAAATATTCCTAAATTCTATTTCGCGATTCATTAACCCGGTAAAACTAAATTTGAATTTGCACCATCAAAACTGCATTTTCACCGCAGTCACCTCACTAAACATTCGCCCCATCATCACTCCAACCTGGCCAGCCAGACGATCGATTAACTTTTCCCGTGGTGTAAAATTTACCAACTCTTCCGCCCCGATAATATCTTTAGCCACGGATCGGGTATTCCCAACACTGTCAGCCAAACCCAATTCAATGCTATCGGCACCTGTCCATATCAAACCACTAAAAATTTCAGGGTCATTTTTCAAACGATCGCCGCGCCCAGCACGAACCGCATTGATGAATTGTTCATGCACGCGCGTTAACAAACCCTGAACGTGGGTTTTTTCTTCACTGCTCACGGCTGAAAATGGATCAAGCAAAGCCTTATGATCCCCGGCAATCAGCAATCGCCGCTCCACACCTAATTTCTCCATCGCATTAACAAAACCAAATCCATTCATTATCACGCCTATGGAACCTATAAGACTGGATTCATTGACAAATATCTTGTCTGCTGCCGACGCAATATAGTAACCACCGGACGCACACACATCGGAGACAACGGCATATATTGGCAGATCTGGACGCTCCTTTTTCATGCGCCGGATCTCGTGATAAACGTAATCGGACTGAACCGGGCTTCCGCCCGGAGTATTCATCCGTAGAATAATTCCTTTGGTATTTTCATCATCAAACGCGGATTTTAAACCTTCGATAATCATACTAGCGCTAGTCGCGGTTGTTTCTGAAATTACGCCTCTCACATCAACAACCGCGGTGTGCATCGTTCCAGTTTTAAGAGACGATTTGCCGAATGGATTCATCGCCACCCCTAATACCGCCAGCAGATACACAAAAAGCAAGGATTTGAAGAAGATACCCCAGCGACGAGCTCTTCGTTGTTCGGTAACAGCAGCAAACGCAAGTTTTTCGATTACGCTTCGCTCCCAATGCGCGTTTTTACCGGTCGGTAGCTCATTCGATACGCTTTGGTCTTTTTCATCTGTCATCATTATTCCTCTGATCTATTTAATCCACAGGGCCTCTGCTTAAGTTGAGACATTTGGCATTTTATCGTTTTTTTGACCAAGCATAGCTTGCATTCCCGATCACTGCTGTTCCGCTTCGTTTATCTAGATGGGCGCTTAAAATGTCCGCTTGCCATTGCTGAATGCTTCACTTACCGTATGACAACACAGAAAGTTAGCCAGATCGGCGGTTTGCGCCAAACAACCGAGTGGGGCAAATTGCATTAGCGTACGTTTTTCGTCAGCCCCACAAGTCACTGCCACCGCGTTGACTCCAGCATTTTTTGCCATTTTGAGATCGTGTACAGTATCACCGATCATCAAGGTCTGATCATTGGTCACACCACATTGATCCATAAGTTCCAGCAACATCGCTGGGGCTGGCTTTGACGCGGTTTCGTCCGCACACCTGGAAGCGTCAAACATGTCCTGTATCCCGGTCTTTTGCATTGCAATTCCCAGACCCGACCGACCTTTTCCAGTTGCAATTGCCAGTAGATACCCCTCGGCTTTAAGCCGTGATAACAAATCCGAAACACCTGCAAATAAATCCCCTGGCCCCATGGTCTGATTCAAAAACAACGTTCTGTAACTTTCTATCAGGTCATTTTTCGTACTGGCAGATGACCCTGGAAACAATGTCTCCAACGCTTCATCCAATCCCAGACCGATTATATTCCGGCATTCCCGGTCGGACGGCACTCTACATCTACAATGCACTGCAGATCGCTTGATACAATCAACAATGCGATGCACCGAATCCATCAGCGTTCCATCCCAATCGAAAACCAACAACTTGAAAATTTGACTCACACGTCCAATTTATCTAAAAGTTCGATCAGATGATTGTCTAACGGCGCCTGGGCCGTCATATCATCACCCGTCGCAGGATGCTTAAAGCGAAGGCTGGATGCGTGCAAGAACAATCTTTTTAATCCATATTGGCTAAATTTGCGGTTGACATCACCGTTACCATATCGATCGTCCCCGACAATCGGGCACCCAATATGCGCTGCATGAACCCTAATTTGATGCGTGCGCCCAGTTTTGGGTCTCACTTCAACCAAGGTAGCCATGGAAAATTTACGCTTGGCATAAAAGAAAGTTGATGAGCGTTTACCATTTTGAGAGACCGCGACCATTCGCTCACCACCTTTCATAATGTTTTTCAACAATGGTTTATCAACATGGATCGTTGCGGCCTGCATATGGCCAGACAATAAAGCCGAATAACGTTTGCTCACCTCATCATCTCGAAATAGTTCGTGCAATCGCCGCAACGCACTGCGTTTTTTTGCGATCAGCAAACACCCTGAAGTATCGCGATCCAACCGATGCACCAACTCTAAAAAGCGATCATTGGGTCTCATCTGGCGTAAACCCTCTATAACACCAAATTGAAGACCACTTCCTCCATGAACCGCAGTTCCCGAGGGTTTGTTAAACACAATCAAATGTTCGTCTTCGTACAATATCCGTCCGCCCAATTTTTTCTGCAACAAACCATTCGACACTGATGGTTTTTCGTTCACCACCATATGGACCGGCGGAATTCGAACTATATCACCGTTATTCAGCCGATATTTTGCCTTGGTACGGCCTTTGTTGACCCTAACTTCACCCTTGCGCAACATACGGTAGATGCGGCTCTTTGGAACGCCTTTGAGGTGACAAATCAAAAAATTATCGATACGTTGCATCGCACTAGTCTCGTCAATCTCTACGATTTGGACGCTGAAATTGACGGATTCATTTTCTTCCATAGCAAAATAATAACAGTATCACCACCGAAATTGATGGTTTAAACTAAGATTGTTATAGTATCATGCTAATTTACAAAGGAATGCCTTTCCCTGGCATAGAGAGTGAGGAACTAACCCTACCTGCCATAAGTCCCGGAGTAGGACTTAAAAAATGAAAATAAACGAATACGCAATCCATGGCTACCACAACTCCAGTAGCCATTAAAATGACTTTAAAGAAAAGCTGCTTTTTTCAACCCAGTCACCAGACCTAAGCGAACACTAGCCGCCGACTCGGTGCAATGCAGCAACAAGTTCGGGTTTTATCGCCCAACCCATGATGGGCGAATTACGCGTCTAAAACGTACAATTGAAATAGAAGAACCGGGAGAGAGCAAATGCTACCAAATCAAACAGGTAGATTAAGCCCACCGGTGACGTACTCGGAACGGATTTAAATAGCGCAAAGATATTAACGACCCAACGCCTATCAATCAACTAGGATCACGCGAATTTTATTCCAAATCTCATGCAAAAAGATCGCCTAAACCGATTGAATCTAGCCCGCCGCGTTATACTTCATTCATACGCTGGGACGCCTATGGAAGAATCACATAATGAAAAGAATGCTTATCAACGCCACACAGCCAGAAGAGCTGCGTGTTGCCTTGGTAGATGGCCAGAAACTTTACGATTTCGACATCGAGGTACCGTCTAAAGAACAAAAGAAATCAAATATCTATAAAGGTACGATTACACGTATAGAACCCAGTCTCGAAGCAGCTTTCGTAGATTATGGTGCTGAACGTCATGGTTTCTTGCCGTTCAAAGAGATTTCTTCGGATTTTTTCTCAGAACCTTTACAGGGATCGAAAGGTAGACGCAATATCAAAGACCTGATCAGCGAAGGTCTGGAAGTCGTCGTCCAAATTGAAAAAGAGGAGCGGGGTAATAAAGGAGCAGCGCTGACAACATTTCTAAGCCTCCCTGGCAGCTATTTAGTGCTGATGCCCAACAACCCGAGGGCGGGAGGGATTTCCAGGCGTATAGACGATGACAGCCGCACTGACCTGCGGGAAATAATGAATTCGTTGGAAATTCCCGAAGGAATGGGCTTAATCGTGCGGACCGCCGGTGGCGGCAAAAGCCCCGAAGAATTGCAATGGGATTTAAACTACCTTTTGCAATTATGGGACGCGATCGACCGCTCGGCACAGGAAAAATCCGCCCCCTTCCTAATTTTTCAGGAAAGCAATGTCATCATCCGGGCATTGAGGGATCATCTTCGTGGGGATATCGACGAGATTTTGATCGACAACCCTGCAACATTCAGGCTTGTTCGAAATTTCCTGCAACAGGTGATGCCACCGTGCTTGGATAAAGCGAATTTGTACGAAGATGCGGTACCGTTGTTTAGCCGCTATCAAATCGAAAGCCAGATCGAAATGGCTTACGACAGAACGGTACCACTGCCATCTGGCGGCGCGATTGTTATCGACCATACCGAAGCATTGACATCGATCGATATCAATTCCGCACGCGCGACCAAAGGCTCCGACATCGAAGAAACCGCATTAAACACTAATCTCGAAGCCGCGCTCGAAATAGCCCGTCAACTGAGATTGCGTGACTTAGGCGGCCTTTTCGTGATTGATTTTATCGACATGATGGCTTCACGAAATCAACGCGCTGTTGAGAACCAATTTAGGGATGCGGTAAAGATCGATCGTGCGCGGGTACAAATGGGTCGAATTTCCAGATTCGGATTGCTGGAAATGTCTAGACAAAGGCTAAGGCCTTCGCTAGGAGAATCCAGCCAATTAGTTTGCCCCCGGTGCAAAGGGAATGGTTCGATTCGTAGCGTAGAGTCATTAGCATTATCGGTATTACGAATCATCGAAGAAGATGCGATGAAGAAAAACACCGAGAAGATTATCGCAAATCTGCCTGTCGATTCGGCAACATTTCTGTTGAACGAAAAGCGGCCCGTAGTCGATCAGATTGAACGCAGACATAACGTTTCGGTGGTAATACTTCCAAATAAACACCTAGAAACTCCGTCGTACGATTTGCAAAGAGTTCGAACCAAAGACGCGGTAGAAGAACAAAGCAGTTATCAACAAATCAAAGCTGACGAACCCGACCTGCCCGATTTTGTGCAGCAAACGACTGCCAAACCTGAAGAACCTGCAGTCAAGGAGTTCTTACCCGAATCACCGGCCCCAGTGGTGCGGCGCAAGAATTCTGATAATTTGATCAAAAGATTCTGGAAAAAAATCGTTGGCCGCAAAGATACCGACAAATCCAAAGACGACAAACACGCTAAAGAATCGGGACAGGAACGACCCAAGAACAGACCATCAAACCGGAATGCGTCTGGAAATAGAAATCGTTCGGACAATCGTCGATCAGGCAGAAAACCGAGACGACCTCGCGATAATTCTAGGTCAGCAAACCGCACAGAACAGACACAAAAAGGCGAAACGGGTATTGGCAATACCGTAAAATCCGACGATCAAAAAGTTGACAACAAGCAGGACAACAACAAAAGAACGCCTAGCCGACGACGCCGGCCTAGACGCAGCGGTGCATCAACTGATCGTAATTACCGAGATAGGAATCAATCCGAAAACCAGAAGAATTCATCCAGTAACGACGCAGACAAACCCCAAAAGTTGCCCAATGATGGTTCGATCGCCAAAGCCGGTGCTGTGAGTAACATCAATGTTGAAACTACATCACAGCCTGATTCCAGCGAAATCAAACTTGCTCGTGTAAATTCCGACTCGGATAATGCTCGTTATGAATCGAAGAACCCACCCGACGCTCCGAAACAACAAGCAGCTACACCAACACGGTCAAATGCAAATACTGAGCAATCTACCAATCAGGAGCAAACGAACTGGACACCAAATAATCCCGATACAAGCCCACCTTTTGAATTGAAATCAGTGCATTCGACGCCAGAATCTGCAGAAGTTGACGAGAAAAATGGTAATCCGGAGCGACCAAAAAATGGAAATGATCCGCAACAGCCTAGACCAAGACAAAACCGCAGCAGAACCCGGAGTCCGTCCGCTAGAAACCGTCGCTCGTCCAGAAGACGGCCCAGAGATTCAAAACCGGTCTCGTCCAGCGAAAAACAGGAATCAACCAACTCGAACAGCAAGGAAAATCAGCAGCAAGACGAGAAAACCGAAAACCTAAACCAATCGGAACCCAAGCCCGTTGAGAAAGATCCGGAAGTTTAGATTCGTGTAGAAATTGACAACCCACGGTTGCGAGTAGGCCTATTACCTGCTATTGATACCTACAACGCGGACACGGAGTGATTTTTGTCAAAAATTTTTACAGTTAAACGACCGAAGCAAATCAATCCGGGCCCCAAGGATATTTTTTTTCATATTTACAATTACTTATAAGCATGGTGCCATTATTGCTATAAATCTTGAGCTTAAATGCAACGTTACATGATTTAATAAGATTAACTGCTCAGGAGAATGTCATGCATAATAATGAAAATAGCGCGACAGAATACGATTTCGACAAGTGGATGCAACTTGCCAGGGATGAGCCAGAAGAATTTGAAAGACAACGTCGAATAGCGATCGAAACTGCGATAAACGCCGCACCAGCGACCATGCATCAACGTCTTCGAGGTCTTCAATGGCGCATCGATGTTGAAATAGAACGCAGCAATAACCCAATTGAATGCTGTGTAAAAATTAGTCGTATGATGATAGAAAAGGTTTATTCAAAAGGCGGACTATTGGAATCACTCGATCGCCTAACCGAGAACCGATACCAAGCAGATGGAACAACATGAGATCCGAATTTTAGGACCAAACCGTTGAAACGCTAATCGATTATCTATGATGACCAGCAATTTATAGAGGTTTCCAGCTGGGTTACTTAACCTGTACTGTGTCATTACCCAGGGAAACAGGCGGACTAATTACCAAGCGACTTTGTCGTGACAGCGTAACAAAGGAATTCTTAAAGAACAATCTATGTTGTTCATCGGTCAACTGCCAACGGCCATAGAATTTGATTTCTGGGGTCTGAGGGCTGTTGTTTGCATTTGTGCTCGAAGCCATATGCCCCGAACACCGCTCGGGCTGATATCGATTTTATAAATCTTTTTCATTTGCCGAGAGGCTTGAGATTGACCCAAATGGGGGTTGTCCAGAGAAAATCCTACGACGGTTTTTTCTAGATTCTTATCCGCTCGATTTTTGTGGTGATGGTCCTTGGCCATTTGGCGCTTGAGCCCCTCAGGGCCATGATTCTTGAGAATTTGTCTGTGCCTGTAAATGGTATCGCGAGAGACGCCGCTTATTCTGGCGGCCTCGGTGACGTTAATCAGCTCGTCGGCCAGCTTTAACACATCCAGTTTCTTCCGGATGTCCAAATCAAACATTGAAGGCTGGGTGGGCTCAATGACCTCAGAGACGGCTAAGCGTCTTCCTGCGAAGTACGCAGTGAAGCTCTTATTATTGTGGGTCCTTATTTCAATGCGTTGTTTTGCAATGCTGCGCTTGAGTGGCGATTCAATTCGGTAGAATTTGTTGCCGTAGCTGAAAGTATGATCACTGCGTATTTTTCGATAATCCTTCATGACGCAGACCTCATTCAGGTTGATGTGCTCCGGAATCGGCGTAAATCCAAAGGCTTCGTTGCGCGCCATCACCTCAATATTTTGTTGCCAATACTGCGGGATAAACACATCCTGTAGATACCGGTTAGCACTGGACATCTCTTCAATATTATTGAGCCTTAGCTCAGGGATGAGTCTGTCCTGAAAGGTGTCAAACGAGCGCTCAACTCGGCCTTTTCTTGGAGGCCTACTTTTCGATATTTTTCCAAATACCTTTCGATGGTTCTGCGGTATTTATTGAGCAACCTGGCGGCATTGACAAAAGTTATTTTGCCGTCAGCAACCTTGGCAATAATGTCGACGGTTAACTGGGCTTTGGAATCCATAATAATCATCCTCTGCAATCCCCAAATATTCCAACGAATACTTCAGAGAATCACTGATTATTTAGATCCGTCAATTTCCCTCGGTAATTAATTTACGACAAAATCGCTTGGTAATTAGAATACGACAAAGTCGCTCGGTGTTAACATACTTAACCCGTACTGGTTCAAATTTGTCTGGCAGACAGTGTCTGAATTTGTCACGTTCGAATGACTACTTTTTACTGGATGCAGCCGGTCGAGATTATTTCCCGCGACCGTCCGCTCATAGTCCACAGCAGCCTTTCATTTTTCCAACACGGAGCGTTGCCGTTGTTCGTTGCGTACGTCAATCGGCACCTGGCACATTTCAGCCGATCATGGCGCCAGATTTGCGATCGATTAAACGCCCGCTGCCAAGGTAATTCGCCGACACGGTCTGCCGGATATAGTTTACACCCATACATCTAATACAACTTCAACGGTTTTATTGGCTAGTTCCAAACCTTGCCCAAGAGCGGTGGCCTATTCAAAGACTAATCCATCTATATTGGATTGAAACTACAAAACAGTTTAATTCCATACCCTTCGCCGGTTATCTCTGACCGGGTGTCCCACTGCCGGGTCAGTTAACTTTTAGATGAAACCATAATGTCACAATTCAGGTTCAGGTTTTTGACTTCCTTACCGGCCCCCAAACATTGGCTGCCTTTACCGAGGCTCTGCTCCCTCTATTTTGATTGGGTTGTTTTTTGGCTGCATTTTTCGAAACCCGCTTGTTGGCATTTTTTTTCTTTTTGGACCCGACCGCTTTACCCGATTTTTTCAATTTCTTGGGTCCACTGTATTGACCTTCCAGATCTGCTACCCGTCGGCGTTCAAACTTTTGACCCAAATACCGTTCAATACCGACCATCAGGTTCCATTCCCGGTGCCCGATCAACGAAATTGCAAGTCCTTTTCGACCGGCCCGTCCGGTTCGTCCAATTCGATGGACATAGTCTTTACCGTTGCGCGCCATATCGAAGTTGGCCACTAAATCGATATTCTGTACATCCAAGCCGCGCGCAGCTACTTCAGTAGCGATTAATACGTCAATCTCGCCTAAATGCATACGCCGCATCATGCGATTTCTCTCTATTTGGTCTATGTCCCCATTCAGCAAACCCACGCGCAAATTTAGACTCGACAAATCCTTGTGCAACCGAACAGTCGCCAACTTAGAATTCAAAAAGATCAAAGCCTGTACAAACTTTTCATTGACTAGCAACCATCGCAAAAGTTGTGTTTTGTGGCCATCATTGTCCGCTAACATGACTTGTTGTCTGATATTGGCGGGCTGATCCTGGATCGTGTTTAGCGTGATGAGTTGCGGATCTGTTGTGATATTCGACGCTACATGCCGGACGCCTTTATGGTTCAGCGTCGCGGAAAATAGCAAGCTTTGCCGCTGACTACTGCAAGCACCGGCGATAGCCAATACATCTTCGCTAAACCCCATGTCGAGCATCTTGTCCGCTTCATCGAGTATCAATACTTCAAGTTCATCGAAACAAGGTGTACCGCTGCGCAGATGTTCCAGCATGCGGCCCGGCGTAGCTACTATGATTTCCGGGTTCTTTCGCAATAATGCCTTTTGTCTGGAAAAGCTCGCCCCTCCGATAATTAAGCCAGCCTTCAATTGAGTATAACTGGCAACCGCCAGACTGTGTTCGAGTATTTGTCTGGCCAATTCGCGGGTTGGAACCAGGATGAGTGCACGGGTACCGATTAGTGAATCGGTTCGCATCAACAAACGGTGAAGCGTCGGCAACATAAAAGCGAGGGTTTTACCACTGCCTGTTTCCGCGCTTACCAACAAATCTTTTTGTTGCATTGCCGCTGGAATCGCCTTTGACTGAACTGGCGTGGGCGTCGTTAAACCAAGTTTATCCAAAGAACGGAGTAAATCTCCATGCAGTTTAAATTTGTCGAACAATGAAAGAACCTTCAGACAGAAAAAGAGCGCCTATGGTAACAAAATAAATAGATGAATCCGGATTTAACGGATCAACAATTTAGCCTGAAGCGGACACGTAAATATGAATAAACCCAAAATTCTACTGAATTGATTGATCTTTTGGTGTTCGATTTTACCTGGTGAAACATAGCCGCTTGCATGTCTATTGCAGTATACTTTTATTACTATTTCAAATTGCATGATTCGACTGGTTTTTTTGGGATGGGGTAGATAAATCACAGCAAGGTACTTTGCCCTGGGATGTACGTGGGCAATTTCCCACAATTTACAAAAAATAAATAATCGTTCGCTTATTGTGCGACCAAACTGATGATTTTTTCGACCACCCAAAGCGACCGATCCATGCAATATTACTCATGACTCCATTTTATTGTCTTGCATAATGACCACGCTATAAAACTTTGCCTACCTTATCGCACATCAGTTATTTAATGCCTCGTATAGACCTGCCAATTAATATTAGAATTACGATTGAACAGAACGGATTCAGCGATGCCCAACCTTAAGATCATTAGCCAAACAAGTGGGATTTCTGATATTTCTCGCGTGCATCTCAAATGACAATTTCACAACCTGACCGGCAAAAGATCGAGGACAAAATTAAGTCCTTTGAATCCAACTTTAGACAGTTTCATGCATTCGCCCGAATCAAAACAAAAGGAAAAGGCCAGCAGGATATTTATCAGAATATCGCCAATGTTCGTGAAGGCCTGGGCTTATTGGGCGATAATGCCTCTGTATACTTGCGCAGTCCGGTCAAATCAAAGGACAACAAGGATCTGTGGCTCCTCAATAATCAGCAAGCCTTGTCTTTTTTATGTTTGGTTGAAGCAAGCTACTATCCCACCGCGCATATATCACCCGACAAAAAACTAGCCTTTCTGGACCTCGAAGGACGGAAGGTGGATTTTTTGAAGTTGATGGTGGATTTCGATTACGAACGGCAACATTTCGCCGGCATCAAAGTTATATCCGACCAAAATATTCTAGGCTACCCAACCTATGACCGGGACGGATCGGCCGAATTCATCCGTGACGGTATATACGTAGATCTGCATTTCAGAAAAGACAGACGATGGCAGATAAACTGGGCACTGTACGGTAAACGATTAAACTTCTTAATCTTTCCGGTCAAGAACTATAAGCATCTAAAATTTATTCATATGCGGCCGGATAAAAAAGGGCCGTTTGTCGAAAAAAAGCAAACCCACGTCGTCTTTCCCGACATTGAAATCAAAAACACGATCGGAGAGACCTTGTCAAAATTGGGATTGAAGCAATTCAGAGTGGCGGAAAAAGAGAAATTCAGCCACATCACCGAATTCCTGAACGGCGGCAGAAGTGTTGCCTTTGATGGAGAAAAACGCGTATTGGTCCCATCGCCGAAGGTGGATATAAGTTACGCGGAGAAACCGGAAATGAGCGCTTATGAAATCACCGAAGAACTTGTCGACGCGCTCAAGAAACAAAAATACCATTTTTTCGTAGTTAATTATGCGAATCCCGATATGGTCGGTCATACCGGCGATTTAGAAGCCGCAGTCAACGCCATCGCGCACGTCGACAAAAATCTGCTTCGGGTTTGCAATCAGGCGCGAAAACAAAAAGTCAATATGATCATCGTCGCCGATCACGGCAACTCTGATCAAATGATGAAGGACGGAGAACCGCATACTCAACACACCACTAACCCAGTCCCCTTTGTCTACGTACCTGCCGACCCAAGCGAAAAGGTTCGATTCAACGCGAAAGGCAGCAAAACCCTGGCCGGGGTCGCGCCGAGTCTTTTGACCGCAATGGGAATCCAGCAACCGCAAGAAATGAACGCAGTTCCGTTGATCAGCATGGAACATAAGCCCGCTCCCGGCGAATACCAAAAGGCAATGCTGGTTGTGCTCGATGGCCTGGGCTTAAACCCGGATAAATCGGACAACTCCGATGCGGTCCGTGTTGCAATCAAACGCGGTGCCGCGCCGTTACTAAGACGCTTGCTTGGCGCCCATTGGGAACAAGGCGAAGGCTGTACTCAGTTTGAAGCGGATGAAAGAAGCGAAATCGATCCTCTGATCAGCGGATTTTTGATGACCCAAATCGGCGCCAGTGAAGACGCGGTGGGGCTTCCGCTAGATCAATTTGGAAACTCGGAAGTCGGTCATACACATATAGGTGCCGGCCGAACCAAAGAAAATGTGGCGACCGATTTTGGCCGCGTTACCGCCGCGATCGAAGACGGAAGTTTTGCCGCCCACGTAGCCTTTGACCAGATTCAAGCGGGTGACCATATCACCGTAAGTATCATTCTATCGGATGGTGGTGTGCATTCGTACATCGAACACCTTAGGGAGTTCCTCAAAGTTGCAAAAAACAAACAAGCCGGCCGTGTCGTAGTACACGCCGCTTTGGACGGGCGCGATGTAGATGCAAGAAGCGCACATCGTTATCTAGATTGGGCTCAACAGATTTTCGACCAGGAAGGCATTGGCGAATTCGGATTGATCTACGGCCGTGAACTACACGATCGCGCGCAAAAATTCTATATTACCGAAGCACTTTATCGCTTATCCGTTTTTGGCGAAATATTCGACCACTGGCCGACTGAATCCGGAGAGGATTCTTATATATTGACCAAACTTCGCGAATCGATCATGGACTTGTCGAAATACAGCGGCAGGGTAGCATTCGTTCAAGCGGACTTGGAAATTGATATGAACGACGACAAACGGCGTGAGATTACGCTAAAAACTATAATAGATCTGAGTCACGCCAAAGCAAAAATCATTGTCGGATCGCACGATAAAGGGCACGGAAATAGCGCCGCACCTTATCTAAAAAAAGCTCTCAACGGTCGATCAATATATTTGGAAAAAGGATTCCACACAACCCAGGCGGCTCAAGACTTTATCCATTCGACCATGAATAATGGCGATGTTTTGTTTCTGAACAGCTTACTGGAAGAAGAAGGAGAATCCGCCAACGATCCGGTCTTTGCGCAAAAATTATTTGATGGCGTGGATGTTTATTTTTCCGACAACCCCCGCATCGCGCATTTTAAATATACTTCGGTTTTCGCCGCACCCCAACATATACCCCGAGCAGCGGGTTACAACTTGGAAGTCGAAATGAAGGGGGTTGAGTCGATTCGAGATGAAGGCCAGGAAATCGCTGTGATTGGGGGACCAAACATTGGCCTCAAGCTCGATTCCATGGAACGCTTGCTAAAAAACAAAATCACCAAAAATATCTTACTCGGTGCGGATATCGCATTGATATTCCGCAAAGCACAGGGCTTTAACAATGGCGATACCTACGAGGAAATAGAGCCGGATGACGTTTCTCTGGTCGAAAAACTATTAAAATTCGATCAAGGAAACGACAATAAATTTATGTTACCCAAAGATCTGGTGATCGTTAATAACATCGAGAATCCAACCGATAGAAAACACATCGATTTTAGTGCACCCATCCCGGAAGGCCATAGCGTGGTTGACATCGGGCCCGAAACCATCAATCTGTACCGGCAACAATTCATTATCGCAAAATCGATCTACTGGAATGGACAGATGGGCTATTACAAAGAACCACAACTCAAAGAATTTGCCAGCGATGGCACGCAAATGATCGCGCAAGCACTGAAGGGCGTCTCCGGTAATGTTATCAGCACCGGGTTCCACACCGAGGAAATTACCAATTACTTCGACCTTAAATTTAATTCGGTATTATCATCTCTGGCTAGCCGCATGCTCAAGGGCGGTGCTTGGCCGGCTTATGAAGCTTTATCTTCCGCGATTGAAGGCGAAAACATCTTTCCGCCCAACAAATTGACCTACGACTATCTCAATCGAGTGATCAAGGTGGAAGACTACAAGGTCAAACACAAAATAGCGGTGGATACGAAAATCAATAAACTGGATTATGATCGGGACATTCGAACCGATGGCACCGGACGGATTTCATTCGCTAGGATAATATTCAAAATCCGCTCCATGTCCGAGGAATCCGCCGAAATATTTATCGTCACCGAAGGCATTAAAGCCCTGGCATCGATCATATCGCGAGATTTTCCCCGCTACAAAACCAACGTTTCTGACGAGCCAACGCTGCTGCAAGTGCTAAGCGAAGACTATCGACGCGGCGAGAAATCACTGTACGGCATCGCGTTGGAATTAACCCACCGCGATATTAGTAAATCTATACCCTATAAGTCTTCGTCTCATCCTCCGGAACCAGTTAATCAAGACTAATTTAAAACTTTTTAACCATGTACCAATTAGCCATTACGCGTGATTTTATCGCCCAGCACTATCTAATTGGCGGCGACTGGGGCCGCGAAAACCAAAAACATAGTCATCATTATCGGGTAGAAATATTGATCGAATCGGAGCAACTGGATCAACACGGCTATTTGGTTGATATCGTCGACGTGGATAGTGCGGTATCGGACATTATTGCCGGGTTTCAGGATCAAACCCTAAACCTGCTCGCGCCATTCGCGGACCTCAATCCTAGCCTGGAACGTTTCGCCAAAATTTTTTACGACGCTATGCAACAGCGCCTTAATCTGCAGCAGCATGCACTTACGATTAAGCTTTGGGAAAACGAAAACGACTGGGCCGCTTATCGACAACTCAACTAACACCGATCCTAAGGATAAAAGCATATGCCGATCGCGTTCACCGAATATCTGAACGCGAAATACGCTCTGGACAGTCGTAGCCTGAATCCAATCGCGTATCATTCTCTACTGAGGACGCTGGAAAGCAGAAGTCACCTGCGCTGGCTTGACCTCGGCACCGGCACCGGCGCTATGATTCACCGCCTGGTCGAAGCATTCTCGATTGCCAATATTGAAGCGGTGGGTTTGGACCGTGATCAGACCATCCTGGCAAGCGCTGCGCTGACGTCGCAACAACGGCTACAAGAGCAAGGCTACACAATCGCAAATCGTGACCATTTTATGCACGCCCGTTCGGACACGCAATCGCTAACCTTGAAATACATCTGTCAAAACATTAGATCACCTATCCCCAACAAGCAAAACACATTCGATCTAGTTACCGCGCACGCATTCATGGATGTCGTCCCATTGATGCAAACCGTCAAACTGATTGCCGACAACTTAGTCGAAGGCGGGCTATTTTACAGTACACTGAATTACGACGGTGAAACCACGTTATTCCCGGTTTACCAAGATTTCGCATTCGAGCACGAGATTCTGAACCATTACGATCAATCGATGGAGAATCGCGGCGTTGACGGGCAAGCCACCGGCGGCGCTTATTCGGGCCGCAGGCTGGTCACAACACTGCAAGCCAACGGATTCGATATCATTGCTTACGGCAGTTCGGACTGGAATATTACACCAGTCCACGACCAATACTTGGATCAAGACCAAACCTGTATCACCGCCCTGCTGGACATGATCCACGGCGAAGCGACGCATCTGCCGCTATTGGATCAGGCTAAACTCCAAGCTTGGTATCAGGAACGCATGCACCGCATCGAGCAGCAACAGCTCGGACTGATCATCCACCAGATGGACGTTCTGGCCCGAATTTCCCATCAAAAGGAAAAATGATCAGCGGAGTTTGTTTTCACAAGAATCCTTATGAGCGGGCCAAATACGGAGCATGGGAGAAACTTTTTATAGAGGCATACACATCAAGCGAGGGATTTCCATTCCGATGACAACGCCGGTCTAGCCAACTACCGCGGTTTGACCGCGTTAAAATAAATCCCACCGCGTAAACCCGATATATTTAGACTTAGCCCGACAACATCCGCAACACCAAGCAATGATGCAAGCCAATGGGCCATGTCGCCACGCGGGACAAAACGCCAATACCCTAATGTCCTGGGGACAAAATCGGCGGCCACCAATAAATCCCGTATTTCAGCCTGGCTTAAAAAACGGTCGGTACTTAAATGTTGCGTGTCGCAGCCCAACAACGGGCCCACCCATCGGTACCAAATATAATGCGCGTTCGGGGTGAGACATATAAAAACCCCGCCGGATTTCAACACGCGTTTCACCTGCGCCAAGACGAGATCCTTGTCCAACATATGTTCAAAGGCGCCGACGCAGAGCACGCAATCCACCTGTTCAGCAGCCACGCTGCACAAATTTTCCGCCGAATCTACGACAAATTTTATCGCATCACGCTTTGCATGCGTCGTCCGCCTGCCCTCTGCCGTATCGATCATTCGCGGTGACAAATCGGTACCGATCAGTTGATCGAAATGTTCTGTAAGCGCAAACAAATGAATTCCAGTACCACACCCGATTTCCAGCAGTGTACCGCCGCCGGCACCCAAAAGGCTTGTAATGATCGAAATTCGATAGGCCAGCAATGCCGAGGGCTTGCCGTGCAACTCTTGATAATCTGCCGCGATATCATCGAAGAAGTTTTTGATCCCGCCAATATCCGAGACCTGACGGGTACTAAGTTTGGTTGAATTCAAGATTTTATTCCAGCGCGCGGCGTTCTATACAATCGGTAGATCGTGTCTGCAAACGAGCCACACAAAAGCAATGTGACTACGAAAGCCAACGCCTCAACCAACTTCGGAAACGGTGCGAAACAAAAGATTAACGCGGACATCGTTACAATGTAAATGCTGATTCCCACGCGACTGCGCTGTTCCTTGGATTGCGGTGGTTTAGCCCACTTTAGAAAAAACACAAAGGTATAACGCAGCAAACCCGGGATCAAAATCCATCCGCCGATCGACCGGGTACTGTACAACATCAAACATAAGACCAACATAAAAAAAGCATCCACTTCTTTGTCGAAATATTCGCCAAATTCCGAGCTTAAGCCAAGCTTCCTCGCAACATAGCCATCGAAGCCATCCATCGCGAACAATGCCAGCGCAACGGGGATCAGGACCTCGGCGCTAGTCGGTGGCATAGTAAATAAAACCAGAATTCCGAGCAGTCGCGTCAATGTAATAGCATTGGCCAACCCAAATCCATTGGTGGAGGACCAGCCGAATCGGAATATCCAAACCAGTAATCCGAACGAACCCGCCGCCAACAGCGCCAGAAAAAATGGCGAAAACCCGACGACCGAAACCAGAGTACCAATGCAAATAAAGGCGGCGTGCCATTCAGTCCAGGCGACAAGTTTCAGTTGCTCGGCAATCAAATCCGCAATCTACCCCAAACTTCAGAAATCTTCCAAAGCGGGTATCATGCATGAATGTCTACGCTATTGATACACCCACCCTTCGATGGACCGCCCAGCGGCGGCCATACCTATAACCGGTGCATCATCGAACAAGCTGAACATCGCGGTTACCCCCTACAATCTGTGCCGCTGTCAACTAATTGTTTTACGTCCAGCAATTTGGGTAATATTAGTAGGACACCTGATCAGCTGGTAATAATCGATAGCCTACTGGCATTTTCGCCTGAGCAGTTGCCTAATTTACCCCACACAGCAAGACTTGGATTATTGCTACACTATCTTCCATCGACCAACCCGCAGATCGATGAAAAAGGCCGCACCGCAAGCCGTCGTCTTGAAAACCGCGTTATCGATTCAATGCAATTTATTATCTGCACCGGGAAAACAATGCGAGAACTGCTGCAACACCGCTACCCGGATAAATTAATAAGACTTTGCGAACCCGGGGTCAGTTCAGTATTTAAAACCACCACCATCGAAAAACCCAGTGCAAAATCAGGGGTTGAAATTCAGCTGATCACCGTGGCCAACTACGTCCCGGCCAAAGGTTATGAATTTTTACTGGAAATACTCAATAATCTGCAAGATCGAAACTGGCAATGGTACTGGGTGGGTGAAGATGTTACCGATCCCCCGCACAGCGAAACCCTGCTTTCGCGCGTAGATCATTTGGGCCTCGCTAAGCGCATTTTTAGACCCCAAGTGCCCAACCAAGCGGCGTTGGCCAAATTGATGGCAAAAATGGATATTTTTTTATCCGCCAGTTACTTTGAATCCTACGGCATGGCCATGGCAGAAGCTGTGGCCAGCGGACTCGCGGTGATTACGACTCAGGTTGGCGAAGCCTCGCGTTTGATCGATCATGGCCGAAACGGTTTTCTCGTCCCGTTGGGCCAATGCGATGTATACACACAACACCTCGCAGAATTGATCGATGCGCCAGAACGCCTCGCAGCCATCAAATCGAAGGTACGCGAAACGCGCAGCCGCACTTGGGCGCAAAGTTTCGACGATTTTGCGTCTACCTGCCGGGTTGCTCAAGAATTGGGAGCCGGGCAATGCCTCTAGCCGCGTCCATATTACAGCGGTTTAAAGCCCTGACAGATCGCCCGTCGTCTAGACTGCTAATCACCGTTTCACTGTTGGCGATAATATTAACCCGGCTGGATACACAGAAAATAAGTTCGCTCATCAGCCATTTCGACCTTCGAATAGGTGCAATCATGCTCGCGGTTAATTGTTTGCTGTTCGCGCTGTTCGCGCTGCGCTGGCAATTGATTTCAACACAACTCGGTTTCCGCCCACCCTTTGAAAAGATGCTGGCGACGGTTTGGTTGGCCGGCTTCCTGGGACAATTTGGTCCAACCATTGTCATCTCCGAAATTACACGATTCCAGAGCCTGCGCGGAAAAGCGAAAACCAGCCAAATAATCAGCAGCCAAATACTCGATCGCGTCTCCGGTCAGGTGGTATTGTTTGCCATCGCGTTAGCCGCGATTCCCATTTACCTTTTCGGCAATAATTCAAACCTACCCGATTCGACCAACCCTGTACATGCCTATACGCTGGCTATTATCGTGGTCGGCAGCAGCTTCCTTTACCGATACCGAAAATGGCTGTTGCGGCGTTTTCGAAAACAACTTCGCATCCTAAACCCACATAAATCGCCCAAGCATTATGCAGTTTCTCTGCTTATCCAAGCAGCTCTTATCTTCAATTTCTTATTAGCGGCAATCGGATTGAGCGCATTGGACGACACCTTTAGCGTATTAATCGCCGTACCATTGGTCCTGACCGCAACAACCCTACTCCCGTTGGCCATCGCCGACTGGGGTACCCGCGAAGCCGCCGCACTGCTAATTTTAGGCGCCCAAGGCATGAGCCCGGAAATGATCGTATCAATCTCAGTCATTTACGGCACATTCAATCTAATCGCCGCATTACCCGGCGGTATCCATCTATTACGCACCAGCCCCCTGTCCGTTGATAAACCGACATAAAGTAGGGTGGACAAGCAAAGCGTCTTTCGCCATTAAACCTGTTTCCAAAAGACAACTTCAAAACCCAAACTCGGCAAGTCTCAATCACGATTAACTTCTTTAGAGCACAAAAAAAGCGCTGGGCATTCGCGCCAGCGCTTTTTTTGAGTTTGGCTCGACTTAGCCAGCGTAATACGCTTTCAAATCATTCATAATTTGATCTTTGTCGAATTGGGCGCCCATTTTCAACATCGCGTCGGCAAAACGACCAACGATATCGGTGATTGCCTCAACGGTTAATTGATTCAAAATACCGATACGAACCTGAACCGGCTCGGACAAGGTAGGCCAAATACCGAAACCTTCGGCACGGCATCCGCCGACCAAATCTTTTTCTTTGCCGGCAAGCGCACCAGGTAAATTCAATACAACCAAACTGGTCATGTTTGACGTGACTTCGCAACCCATGGCTTGCACCGAGCTTCTTAGGGCTTTTTCATGGTATTCGTAATCCGCCGCCTTTTGCGCCCGTCCGTAGGTTAACAAAATACGAAGCGCTTCGTGGAACGCTGCAATCGCGTAACCCGAATGGGTACGATGGTAACCACCCGCAGCAACGTCTTCCCCATCGACAACACCCCAGTGGCGTGCTTCCAAAATGGGATGGTGAACGTAAGTGTAGCAACCGCGTTGGCGCACAACATCGATCGCTTGATCGGTAAAGCTGACCGGAGCGTACGTTAGAGGCAAACTCAAGACACCCTTCTGTGGGCAAGAGGCCCAAGCAGCGATGGCTGGATAATCATCGATATCGTAGTCAGCGACACCCAAACTGGAAACAACGTCAACGATTCCCATAACACCGTGTTTTGCGCAAGCGTCATTGAAACCTTTCAAATCATTGATGCGGCCACTACCGGTTTCCCAATGGGCCATAAACGCCCACATCGGCTTGTGCTTGCCTAGTTCCGCATCGACAATATCGCCAGAAACGGACTGTCCATGGGGAACATCGACAATCGTTACACTAGCCGGTTGCGGGTTTAGGGAATCGGCGGCCAACTCTTCACGAGTCGACGCTTTCATGCGAATGGTCAGGCCATCAATACCGCTGAACGTACCGTTGGTAAATGCGACGACTTTATCGCCCGGAAGGATCATGCTGAACACGCAATCCAGTCCGCTAAATCCAGTTCCGCCGACACCATAGGTATATTTGTTTTTGGTTCCGAACGCCGTACGCAGCATTTCTTTGGCTTCAACCATACCGCGAAGCACATCTTTTTGCATATGGTCGGCAACCCCTGTTTGGGCAAAACGCTCAAGTACTCTCGGGTCAGTATTGCCTGGCCCAGGACCTGCTGCTAGGGTATTTGGGATTTCTAGCGGTGGATAAACGGACATTTATATCTCCTTAATTATTGTATAGAAATTGAAAATCGTCATAGAACCATTGATGATCGAAATCTGCCGCTGATCGATCTAATTCTGATGCATTAAAAAATTTAACAGCCAATGATAAAAATTTCGGCCACAATTGGCAATCAATTTTTAGGGATATTATTCTCGCACCCGGTCTAAAATATCGCAGAACGGGGGGAATTCAAATTAAATTGGTTGTTTTTCGATAGTCGGTGCAAGCTAATAAAACAATCATGTTAGCGCTGCCAGCGCCGACTCGTAGTCCGGCTCGTCGGCGATTTCGTTAACCATTTGGGTATACCCAATTCGGTTATCCCTATCGATCACGACAACCGCGCGGCAGGTTAATCCTTTTAACGGACCATCCTCAATAAGTACGCCATAATCTTTGGCAAAATCGCCCGAGCGCATGGTCGATAACGGGATTACATTTTTTAATCCCTCGGCCTGACAAAAGCGGCCCTGCGCGAATGGAAGATCTGCAGAAACCACCAGGACCACAGCATCATTAATCTGCCCGGCCTTTTCATTAAATTTACGGGTAGAAATTGCGCAAGTCGGTGTATCCAAACTGGGTACGATATTCAGCAGTTTCTTTTTACCGTCAAATATCGCCAATGTGACGTCAGCCAGCTTAGCATTAACCAATACAAAGTCTGGCGCGTCGACACCCACGTCGGGCAATTCCCCGCTAGTATGCGTTACATTGCCCTTCAACGTGATCTCGGCCATAAAACATTACCTCGTTGCTAAAACAAAAACAGGCGATAGCGGGCTTAACCCGGCTACCGCCTATTGATCAATATACTACGACGCAGTACATTGACGTGGAACCTTCAACCGATAATTACGGAGTATCGATAATACGGCACGATAAGCGCCGAATTTCCGTTGGTTAACCCGCGTCGGCCAAAACTTTCGCCATGGTTGAACCCAATTCAGATGGATTTGGCGCAATTGTCACACCACATTCCTGCAGTATTTGAACCTTTTCCGCCGCAGTTTCGCCCGACGATGAAACGATAGCCCCGGCGTGCCCCATACGGCGACCTTTAGGTGCTGTCAGTCCAGCGATATACGCAACAACCGGCTTGGTCAAATTCTCTTGCGCAAAGCGGCCCGCTTCAACTTCCTGAGGTCCACCAATTTCACCGATCATCATAATCGCTTTGGTTTCGGGGTCTTGTTCGAACAGTTCCAAAACATCTTTGTGCGAACTACCATTGATCGGATCTCCACCAATTCCCACCGAAGTGGTAATGCCGATTCCTAGTTCTTTCATCTGCGACGCCGCCTCGTAACCAAGAGTTCCGGACCGACCGACCACGCCAACCGAACCACGCTGGTAAATATGTCCTGGCATAATACCGAGCATAGCGCGTTCCGGACTGATCGTTCCAGCACAGTTAGGCCCGGTCAAGCGCATACGATCCTCTTTTTTGAATCCGCGCATATAACGTTTGACCCGCATCATATCTTGTGTAGGAATACCATCGGTAATCGCAACGCAAACCTTAATGCCTGCTTCGGCTGCTTCCATGATGGAATCAGCAGCGAACGGTGGTGGTACAAAAATGATACTCGCTTCTGCGCCGGCTTGATTTACAGCATCTTTAACCGTATTGAAAACCGGTTTTCCCAAATGGGTCTCGCCACCTTTGCCCGGCGTTACGCCGCCAACAACGTTGGACCCGTAGTTCATCATATCCTGCGCGTGAAAGGTTCCGATTTTTCCGGTAAAACCCTGCACGATAATACGTGTTGTTTCGTCAACCATGATAGCCATGATAAATCCCCCTATGCCTGTCCGACTGCTTCGTTACGAGCAGCTACCGCTTTTTCCGCCGCTTCCGCCAAAGTTTCGGCGGTAATGATCGGTAAACCACTTTCGGCGATTATTTTCCGGCCTTCTTCAACGTTGGTTCCGGAAAGGCGAACAATCAAGGGTATTTTCATATCTATTTTATTCACCGCTTGTACCACACCCTCGGCGATCCAATCACAGCGATTAATTCCGGCGAAGATATTGACCAACATGGCTTTTACACCTTCATCAGCTAATACCAATCGAAATGCTTTTTCCACTCGTTCCGGCGAAGCACCACCACCCACGTCGAGGAAATTAGCAGGTTCGCCGCCGGCCAGTTTGATCATATCCATGCTAGCCATGGCCAAACCGGCACCATTAATCATGCAGCCAATGTCACCATCCAAACCCACATAACTCAGACCACGATCTGACGCAGCCGATTCACGCGGATCTTCTTGAGACTTATCGCGCAACTCCGCGATACGTTGCTGGCGATACAATGCGTTATCGTCAAAACCCATCTTCGCGTCTAACGCGACCAAGGTTTCATCTTTGGTGATCACCAACGGGTTGATTTCCAGCATATTGGCATCCAGATCGCGCAATGCCCTGTAACAACCCTTGAATGCTGCAACCGCTTGGCTCACCATCTTAGTCGGAAATCCCAAACCAAACGCCAATTCACGCGCTTGAAAGCTTTGTAGACCAACAGCAGGCTCGACGTAAACCTTCATGATCGCATCGGGTCTGTTCTCGGCCAGCTCTTCAATCTCCATACCGCCCTCGGCAGACGCAATAATTACGATACGCTCGCGCTCTCTGTCGACCACAATACTAAAATACAATTCCCGATCGATCGCAGTGCCTGATTCGATATACAACCTGGAACAAATCTTACCCTGGGGGCCAGTTTGGTGCGTCACCAACTTTCTGCCCAACATATCATCTGCAGCCGCATACAGCTCATCATCTGTCTTACAAATCTTGACGCCTCCGGCCTTGCCGCGCGCGCCTGAATGAATCTGCGCTTTTACAGCCCAAACCTCACCGCCAATCTCTTTGGCTCTATATACCGCTTGCTCGGGACTATACGCCAACCCGCCTTTCGCGATGGGCACACCATAATCGGCCAATATTTCTTTTGCTTGATACTCGTGGATATCCACAGCATCCTCCCAATATCGTTAAAATATTTAGTGACGCCTCGCGCCTCAACACTAATCCCTGCAAAATTAACCAGACGCTATCGTCTGGCGCTTAACGAAGGACTAAGTGAGGCAAGAAGGACGATCACACTTAATTAGTAAATAGAAAAAATCTAATTTGATTTCGCGGCGATTGCTTCAGCAGACCGAACAACGTTCTCAGCCATACGCGCGGAGGCGGCGTCGATCAATCTACCGTCCAATGAAGCGGCACCTTTACCCTGAGCCGCAGCTTCTTCGAGTGCAATCAAAATACGTTTGGCTTTATCGACCTCAGCCGGTGGAGGCGAGAACACGTCGTTAGCCAGCGCCACCTGCGAAGGATGGATCGCCCATTTGCCTTCCAATCCGAGCGCTGCAGCACGTCTGGCAGCCAGCATATAACCATCAGGGTCATTAAAATCGCCAAATGGGCCGTCTATGGGTCTGAGACCAAAAGCTCGGCAAGCAACGGTCATACGGGTCAGTGCCGCGTGCCATTGATCACCAGGATAATCCGGATTTAGTCCGCCAATATTGGTCGTCCGTGCCCGGTTGCTGGCAGCATAATCAGCTACGCCGAAATGCAGTGCTTCGAGCCGCGAGCTGGAAGTTGCAATAGCTTCTACATTGGCCATGCCCAAAGCCGTTTCGATAAGACATTCAATACCAATTTTATGCTTCAGTCCAACCGCTTCCTCGATTTGGGTAACCATCGCATCGACCATATAAACATCCCCCGGCGCCCCGGTTTTGGGAATTAAAATGGTATCCAGATTCTGTCCCGCCTGCTCAACGATATCAACTACATCGCGGTACATATAATGGGTATCAATACCGTTGATTCGGATCGACATAGTGATGCCATGACCTCTCCAATCAAGATCGTTAAGCGCTTCAATAATGTTTTTGCGAGCGGTTAATTTATCGTCGGGCGCAACAGCATCCTCCAAGTCTAAAAAAACAAAATCAACACCGCTGGTTAATGCTTTTTCAAACATATCCGGGTTGGAGCCCGGCACAGCTAATTCACTACGTTGCACCCGCGGTGTTGCGGGCTCATATCTAGTATGACTCATGGTTTTCTACTCTTTGCTTGTTGAAAAATCGTTATAAAAAAATAATCCATTCAGCATACCGGGTAAAACTGTTCAGATTCCCACAATACAAAAATACAGCGAGGAAGACATGCGCACATACCGGAAACGGCTGTTTCACAGCCCCGCAAATCTGACAAAATTAGAGCAAACAGAGGCGAGCTGAATTGTATCTAAAAATTTTTGTTAAAAATATTCTCACGTTAGCTCTGGTAAATGTCAACCTAAACCCCCTCTATATTTATATCCGCTAAATTAATTGACACTATATAGAACCCAGAACAGGCTGGTTCAAGACACCCAAGAATATGGGCGTGGCAAGGTACGTTAACGAAACCACGACCCTTGGTGATCAATTAATTGAGTGTTATTATGATCGGTTTTATTAACAGCACCGTTAGGCAAGATTGGCGCGGTATGACATACATTGCGTCAAAATCAATCCAATTACGGTCACTTTTTGTTTAAACAATACACGACATTCAATAAGGAAACAGCTGATGGCGGGGCGTAATCATTTGTGCGTACCGGGTCCGACAAATATCCCGGACTCCATACTCAATGCAATGCATGTTTCGATGGAAGACCATCGATCTCCGGATTTTCCAAAACTGGTTAAACCATTACTGGAAGATCTTAAAAAAATTTTTAAAACTGAATCAGGACAGGCTTTTATTTTCCCGGCCACCGGCACCGCAGGATGGGAAATAGCGCTGACCAACACGTTGTCTCCCGGGGATAAAATTCTAATCTATCGCTTTGGCCAATTTAGCCACCTTTGGATGGAGTTGGCCCGACGGATTGGCCTGGATGTGCAATTTGAAGACGTGCCATGGGGTGAAGGTGTCCCACTGGATAGATTGGAAGCGGCATTAAAAACCGATACCAATCATGACATTAAAGCGGTGTTGGCAACCCATAACGAGACCGCAACCGGCGTCACCAGTGATATGGGCGGTGTACGCAAGGTTTTGAATTCTGCAAGTCATCCGGCGCTGTTTTTTGTTGACGGCGTAAGTTCAATTGGCAGCATTGATTTTCGCATGGACGAATGGGGCGTGGATGTTGCCGTTAGCGGATCGCAAAAAGGTCTTATGCTCCCAGCTGGCGGCGCAATGCTTGCATTTAGCCAAAAAGCGCTAGCGGCACAGGAAACCGCTAAATGCCCACGCTGCTTTCTAGATATACGCGATCATATTGCAACAAATAAAGATGGATTCTTTCCTTATACGCCATCGACACCGATTCTGCACGGACTGCGGGAATCTCTAAATCTTCTGCTTGAAGAAGGCCTCGAGAACGTATACGCACGCCACCATCGACTCGCGGAAGGCGTACGCCGGGCAGTCGATGCCTGGGGCTTAAAGCTATGCGCCAAAGATCCGAAATGGCATTCCGATACCGTATCCGCCATATTGGTCCCCGAAGGCTTTAACGCTCAAGATGTAATTCTTACCGCATACAACAAGTATGACATCTCGCTAGGCGCAGGATTATCAGAAGTTGCCGGAAAAGTATTCCGTATCGGACACCTTGGCGCACTAAATGATGTCAGCTGCCTGGGTGCAATCGGTGGTACAGAAATGTCCTTATTGGATTGCGGCATTGGCATTAAAGCGGGAAGTGGCGTTGCAGCAGCCTTGCAATACTATAGAACCACCGCATAGCAGACTTTTAACGCGGTTGACGCCAACCAATATATTTAGATAGTCTGTAATTAACAATTATACCCGGCGCGAACATCGGCTGATTCGAAACCGGTAGCAATAATAATCTGATTACATTGCAAGCCCTTTGGGCGGGAGAACAAAACTGTGAGCAAACCTAAAGTTATAGTGACACGCCGCTGGCCGGAAGTTGTCGAAACACGCTTAAAAGAATTATTTGAAGTCCAGTTGAACGAGAACGACCGTCCAATGTCGACCGAAGAATTGAAAGAAGCTTTAAGGTCAGCTGATGCGGTTCTACCCACAGTTACAGATCCGATCAACGCGGACGTCCTCAGCGCCGAACCACTTCGATGCAAGATACTTGGCAACTTTGGGGTAGGTTTCAATCATATTGATATCGAAGCAGCCAAAAATCGAGGCCTGGTCGTGACCAATACGCCCGAAGTCTTAACGGATTGTACCGCGGATATTGCCATGCTGTTGATGTTGTCCGTCGCACGCCGGGGTATGGAAGGCGACCGCCATGTACGCCACGGCGAATGGACTGGTTGGCGCCCCACTCATATGATGGGTAATAAGGTTACCGGCAAGACTCTGGGCATGATCGGCATGGGACGAATCGCACAAGCCATGGCGCACAAAGCCCATCACGGATTCGACATGAAGATTATTTTTACTGACCCGTATCCACCCGCGCAATCGGTAATCGATGGGTTACAAGCTGAAATGTGCGATTCGCCGGAAGAAGTTTTGAGTAAGGCCGATTTTGTTTCACTGCACTGCCCTGGCGGCGCTGAAACCTATCATTTAATCAACGCTGAACGCTTGGCTCTGATGAAACCCACTGCATATCTGATTAATTCCGCGCGCGGCGACGTCGTTGATAATCAAGCCCTTATCCAAGCGCTCAAAGCAGGCACAATCGCCGGAGCAGGATTGGACGTATTTGAGGGTGAGCCAAATCTTGATCCTGGCTTTCTTGGTCTGGAAAACGCGGTACTACTGCCACACCTAGGCAGTGCAACTTTAGAAACCCGAATCGCGATGGGCAACCGGGTATTGGAAAATGTTGAAGCATTTTTCAATGGGACACCATTACGCGATAAAATTGCCTGATTATCCTAATTAGCATCAGGGTGCGGTATAACCGCATCCTGATTCAAATGTAGTACCCATCACTTCACACCCAGCACGAAAACGCTCTCGATGAAATTTAAAGACGCATGTTTTATCGTGACGCAACACGCGCTACCGCAACACTTCCTATCTCGCGTAATGCACTTTTTTACCCGCATTCGAATAAGCTGGTGGAAAAATTTACAGATCCAAGGAGTCATCAAAATCTACGGCGTAGATTTAAGCGAAGCAGTTGAGTCGAACCCCAAAACCTATCTAAGTTTTAACCAATTTTTTACCCGGGCGCTCAAACAAACAGCTCGCCCAATCGCCAATGATCCACGAGCGATTGTGTCACCTGCTGACGGAGCGGTATCACAACTCGGTCTAATCGACGATTCGGCCATATTTCAGGCCAAGGGTAAAACCTTCAGCGTTGTCGATTTACTCGGCGGTGACCCCGACCGAGCCCAACCGTTCATAGGCGGCAACTTTACAACAATTTATCTATCACCGAAGGATTACCATCGATTGCATATGCCGTTAGATGGCAAGCTTCGAGAAATGATACATATTCCCGGCCGTCTTTTCAGTGTCAGTCCGACAACGACCGAGAATATCCTCAATTTATTTGCCCGAAACGAACGCGTCGTCGCACTATTCGAAACGGAAGTTGGACCTATGGCACTAGTATTGGTTGGCGCGATTTTTGTCTCCAGCATCGAAACGGTTTGGCACGGCGTCGTCACACCACCCTCCGCGAAAAACGTGCAAAACTGGGATTACCGCGACCAAGGCATCGTACTGAAAAAAGGCGAGGAAATGGGTAGATTTAACATGGGATCCACCATAATTGTATTATTCCCCAAAGACCGCATGAATTGGTCAGAAGAATTGCGCGCGAATAGTTCTGTGCTGATGGGGCAGCTGTTAGGCCTCACAAATCAACAAAACTGACTCGTATCGACCCAACTGACTAGATCGCTTGCAGTTTCGAATCGCCCCGTATTACTATGCAACTTACAGCTCAGCACGAAAATCAGCTAAACTGCTCAAACCAATTTCTCAGCAGACTTTGAAGCCCAACCAAATCCGTCTGGATTATTCACCGAAATTTTGATAGGGTTGAATTGTCTTCTATTCGAAATCCTCTTTACTCGCTAGAAAGACACCCTTCGGCACTCGGCGAAACCAGCCGAATCTAGTGGCACTCTGGTTCAACCTTAACCGACTTAGGTTTTGGTTGGTTGGCAGCTTAACTATCTCACTCGCAAGAAAGTGATGAATTTACAATCTGAACAAATCAATGGCTCAACAGTACTCCATATCAAGGAAAAACGTCTGGACGCCCACAATTCATCGGAACTCAATGAGCGAATACTGAAACTTTTGCACGATGGAGAAAACAAACTAATCATCGATTTGGGCGATGTTTTTTTTGTCGATAGTTCCGGACTGGGTGTGTTGTTGTCCGGATTTAAAAACACGGCATCCCACAAAGGAAGCTTTGTATTGACCGGGCTGCAAAATCAGGTCCGTTCAATGTTTGAACTGACCCGGTTGCATCGGGTATTTACCATTCGCCCGACCCTGGAAGAAGCTCTGGAGACATAATTGTAGAATTCCACATGGCTAGTACTAATCACCAATCCAAGCTCCGGGTAGACATTACACTCCCAACGCAAACGCGTTATTTGCGATTAGTGGGTAGCATTGGTGAAGAGTTGGCACAAGAATTAGAAACCTACAACGGAGATAAAGACGAACTGGGCTACAATCTTAATTTGGTATTGACCGAAGCAATGACCAATGCAATAGAACACGCATCAACACCGTCTAAAAAGGTCAGAATTACGATACGTGTCTGGCGCGATGAATTGTGTATTCGGGTATACGATAAAGGCGATGGCTTCGACTTTAACGCTATACCCCACCCCGACCTAGACAACCCAACAGTGGGCGGATTGGGAATATTTTTTATCAAAACATTGATGGATTCTGCGCGCTATTATAAAGCGGAATCGAGTAATATTTTGGAGATGCGAAAACGCCTTAATTAAATCTAGCGTTGCAATATACAGCGCATATTGGCATGACCGGCGCCTCAATTTTACCGATCATCGGTAACATCTAGAATCACCATAGTCAAATCATCTTCAAAGCTCTCCTTATTTCGAAATTTTTTGAGTTCTAAAATACACAGTGCGATTAAATCATCAGCGGAAAGCGCTGCATTGCCGCTAATCAAGCTACATAACCTCTCAATTCCGAAAAATTCCCCGTCTGGATTCTGTGCTTCGGTTAAACCATCGGTGTATAGAAACACTCGGTCACGCGGACCCAAGCAGATATTTTGACGTTCGAAGCAAACCAAATCCTGGACGCCCAAGACCAATCCATCAGCATCCAATTGCACGCATGATGTCGCCCCGTCGCGCAACAGCAATGGCAAATTATGCCCCGCGTTAGCGTAACTCAATTGGCCGATATCTCCACTATATTGTAAATAAAACATCGTAATAAAATGATCTGACTGGCTCAAATCTTCGTACAAAAACCGATTCATCATAAACAGGGTTTCGTCGGGTTCCGAAGTCATCTGTGCCTGTGTGCGCAAAGCACTTCGGGTTTCTACCATGAACAACGCCGGTCCTACCGCGTGTCCTGATACATCTGCAATAACAACATCCACGGTACTACTGTCCCGGCAAAAATAATCAAAATAATCACCCCCGACCTGCGTCGCAGGTAAGCAATACCCCTGAACACGCAGGCCCGGCATAATCAACGGTACAGACGGCAGCAGCGACTCCTGTATTTTTCGAGCAATCTTCATTTCGTTATTTGCGATTGCGAGCTTAACCTGGGCCTTACGATTTTCTTCTTCCGCCCGTCTACGCGCGGTAACATCACGATCAACCCCGCGCCACTTGATCAATTTTCCATTCGGGTCAATTATCGGCACGCCAGATGATTCGCATACCACCTGGCTTCCATCAAGGTGACGATAATAGTTCAGTAAGTGGAAAAACGGTGTGGTAATTTTGCCCGGCTCATACAATTCCGGTATAAATTCAGACCTCGGACAGTTGGCGAATAGATCCATATATCGCTTACCCAACACCTGCTCAGGCTGCAAACCCAATATGTTCTCTACAGCAGCGCTACTGTATATGTATCGTCCAGAGGCGTCTTGCTCCCACAACCATTCGCCGGTCATACTAGCAACTTGCCCGAATCGTTCCTCACTTTCCAATAGAGCCCGCTTCGCCGATTCAAGCACCGCTGTATCCCGCGCTATGCAGATTATCGAATCACTACCATCCGCGCGATACATGGTTGAAACAGATAAGCCCAAGGAGTACTTTTCACCTCGGCTCGTTTTAAAATCGACCTGACGCTCTTTAGTACCCGTTGAACCTGACCGCGCCTCACCGACCGCTTTTAAGAAACTTTCAAGCGAAATCGCATCAAAAATAATAAGATCCACCGGCCGACCAATAAGGTCGCCGGTGGAATAACTTAATACCGTATACAAGCCGGAACTTGCCGAAAGCAAACGTGGAATCTCGGCTTGCTTATCAGCTTTCGTTACCGTTTTTACCTCGAAAATTAGGCTGCAATTGGACATGGCTTGGCGATAAATAAATAAATCTTCTAATCAAACAGTTTTTAACACGATATTGTTTGCGCTTCGATTTTAAAATTATCCGTTGAAAAACTCGTTTTTTCGATAGCCTGAGCTATATAATTAATCATGCTGGAAATTCATTTTCGAAGATGGATCCTTAGTCTTGATCTTGCACCCAGGATCAACTACGCCGTTACGCGTCAAACTTATCACATTCCGGACAAATGAGATGAAGAACCTTTTGCAGCAATTTACAGAATCATCTGCTTATTACGGTGCGAACGCACATTTTATTGAAGAACTTTACGAAAGATTCCTTCAAGACCCAGATTCTGTCGAGGAAAGCTGGCGCGAAAATTTTAAAGCTTTGCCGAAAAACAACGGAACAGACGTAGAAATCCCGCATACACCTATTCGATCGCGATTCGAGAATCTAAAAACTTCAGCGCAAAACCGAGCATCGACGACTGATACGACATCGATCGCAAACATGCTGCAGAAACAGTCCTCGGTCACCCGATTAATTCATCAATACCGGGTCAGCGGCCACAATCAGGCCGACTGTGACCCGCTCGGTCTCCATCCCCATCCACCCGCCCCCGACCTAGACCCAATCTATTACGGACTCAGCGAAATGGATATGGATACCGCTTTCGACACCGGAACTTTGTATGGGGACGAGAAACTTCCACTTAGGCAGATCCTGAATATTTTGCGGGAGACCTATTGTGGAAATATAGGCTCAGAATACGCACATATTGTCGATATAGGTATCAGCGCCTGGATAACAAATAGACTTGAAGGAACGCGGGCCAGACTTGATATCTCCAAAGACAAAAAGCTGCAGATTCTGCAACTTTTGACCGCCGCGGAAGGAATCGAAAAATACTTACACAGAAAATACGTCGGCCAAAAACGTTTCTCTCTCGAAGGCGGAGAATGCTTAATTCCGACCTTGGATGAATTGATCCAATTGAGCGGGACATATGGTACCCAGGAAGTTGTTATTGGGATGGCGCATCGAGGCCGGCTAAATGTCTTGATCAACGCATTGGGTAAAAGCCCCAACATACTTTTCGACGAATTCGAGGGTAGCCACGGGCCGACCCAGCAAGCCAGCTCGGGTGACGTAAAATATCATATGGGTTTTTCTTCAGACGTGGACACACCAGGCGGCCCGGTCCACCTGGCATTGGCGTTCAACCCCTCTCATCTGGAAATTATTAATCCCGTGGTGGAAGGTTCTGTGCGCGCCAGACAGGATCGTCGCGGTGATAATGGGGAACGCGAAGTATTGCCGATTTTAATCCATGGAGATGCCGCGTTCGCCGGGCAAGGCGTGGTTATGGAAACCCTGAATTTGGCAGAAACGCCAGCCTATTCAACTGGCGGAACGATTCACATCGTGATCAATAATCAAATCGGATTTACCACTAGCAATCCTTTTGACGCGCGCTCTACATTATATTGCACGGATGTCGCGAATATGATTCAGGCACCGATCTTCCATGTCAACGGTGACGACCCCGAGGCCGTTCTATTCGTCACACAACTGGCGATCGACTACCGATTTGAATTTCAGAAGGACGTGGTAATCGACATTATTTGCTATCGTCGGCATGGCCATAACGAAGCCGATGAACCGTCGGTTACGCAACCCATGATGTACAAAAAAATTCGCAATCATCCAACCACGCATAAAATTTATGCGGACAAACTGGTGACCGAGGGAATATTAACCACAGAAGGCACTAAACAAATGGAACGGGACTACTTGGCCGCTCTGGAGCAAGGCGAAAAGGTATCGACGACGGTCCTCGAGCAAGTCGTGAACCCATACACGGTAAAGTGGAGTCAATTTTTCGGATCTGGTTGGAACGTACCCTGCAACACCCGCCTGCCACTGGATCAAATCCGTGCATTAACCGACACAATGACGGCGTTACCACCGGGTTTCGAGTTGCATTCACGGGTGGCCAAAATACAGGAAAGCCGCAAAAAAATGGCGGCGGGCGCTCTGCCTATCGATTGGGGATATGCCGAAGTATTGGCATATGCATCAATAGTCACACAAGGGCGCGCCGTTCGGCTTACCGGGCAAGACGTCGGCCGCGGTACATTTTTCCACCGGCACGCTATCCTGCATAACCAAATCGATGGCAAAACCTACATTCCGCTGAACAACCTGAGCAAAAATCAAGCGAATTTCCATATCTACAACTCCTTGCTGTCCGAAGAAGGCGTACTCGGGTTCGAATATGGCTACAGTACCGCAGAACCCGACTCACTGGTTATCTGGGAGGCGCAGTTTGGTGATTTTGCCAATGGGGCTCAGGTTGTAATCGATCAATTTATTAGTTCCGGCGAAACTAAATGGGGCAGATTGTGCGCGTTAACCATGTTGTTGCCGCACGGGCAAGAAGGTCAGGGGGCCGAGCATTCATCGGCACGGTTGGAACGATACTTACAATTGTGCGCTGAGCATAATATTCAAATTTGCGTACCAACCACACCGGCTCAAATATTTCATTTGCTGCGGCGTCAGGTCCTGAGACCATACCGCAAACCATTAATCATTATGAGCCCCAAAAGCCTATTACGGCACAAGCTTGCGGTCGCTACCCTGGAACAATTGAGTCAGGGACAGTTCGAACCGGTAATCAGCGAACTCGACCAAGTTGACCCCAACAAAGTCACACGCATTGTTCTTTGCTCCGGGAAGGTGTATTTCGATCTACTACAAGCACGCCGTGATGATCATATCGATCACATCGCAATCTTGCGGGTTGAGCAACTCTATCCGTTTCCACTGGAACATTTAACTGACGAATTCAATAAATATCCCAATTTTAAAGAATTGATCTGGTGCCAGGAAGAACCGCAAAACCAAGGTGCATGGTATCAAATCAAGCATCGTTTCCTCGACTTGATCGGTAGTCATATTTCACTCCGTTATGTAGGACGCCCCATGTCAGCAGCTCCGGCGGTTGGTAACTTCAAGGTTTATGTGGAAAATCAGAAAAATGTTGTTGCTTCAGCATTGGGGATTGAGGTCGAATAAAACAAGCAGGTGATGTAGGTTTATTCTATAACTATATCTCAACTGTTTTTAACGGCTCGAAGCCGGTTACACTCTGACGTCCATGATAACCGCGAGGATTACAAAGAATACGCGTTCCAGCACAACGATAATCTGAAATACTGTGCGTATGTCCGTGAAACCACGCATCTATATCGTGCTCATGCATAAGTTCTTTCAAATCATTGCAATAAGCGTATCGCGTTAAAGAATTCGGCGAATTATCCCAACTCCAATAGGTTGGCGCATGGTGGGTAATCACCACAGTCTTTCCATCAAACGGCAGCGCCAACTCTTTAATCAACCACTTTAGGGAACGACGATGCAAACCGGCATAAACATCCAAACCCATCAACTCGTTCTTAAAACTGATTTTTCGGAAATCATTCACCGTGTACATCAAATCATCAACGCGGTCATTCAATTTTCCGCCTAGCTGTGTCCACAAAGTGCACCCTAAAAACCGTACACCATCTATTACACAAGACCGGTTTTCCAGGAATCGCACATTGCTATCTTCGGAACTACGTCGAAGTTCATCCAGTGTCGTTAAATATTCCTGGTCATAAAATTCATGGTTACCCGCCACATAAATGACCGGTTTCGTTGAGGATTTCAGCCAATCGATGCCTTGTTTATGGATCCCAATATCACCCGCTGCTATAATGACTTGGGCATCCGTTTGAGGTATTTTTAAAGATCCGAATTCCAAATGGATATCTGAAAAAAAGTTAATACGCACGCTTTATCTTCCGGGAAAAACTCTGACAATTATAAACTTTGCTTGTTTTTATCAGCCGATGTCAATTTACATCCTGAATCATTAAAGTATTACACAAATTTTCCCGCTTAAAAGGCCTTTTACAACTGGATAACTATCGTTGACCCATTCATGTTAGATAACCTATTGAATCACAAAAAAACTGTAGCCGTTAAAATCGGTCAAATTCAAATCGGCGGCGGCGCTCCAGTGGTGGTCCAGTCGATGACCAATACCGATACGGCGGATGTGAACAAAACCGTTCAGCAGGTTAAAGAACTGGCAAGGGCGGGATCCGAATTGGTTCGCATCACGGTAAATTCGGAAGCGGCCGCCAACGCCGTCGCGAAAATACGTGATCGATTGGATCAAATGGACTGTCACGTACCATTGGTCGGCGATTTTCATTTTAACGGCCACAAATTACTCGCCAAATATCCCGATTGCGCGGAAGCATTGGGCAAATATCGTATCAACCCCGGAAACGTTGGTCGCGGGAAAAAGCGCGATACCCAATTTGCCCAAATGATCGAGTTCGCGTGCCGCTATGAAAAACCTGTACGCATCGGGGTTAATTGGGGCAGTTTGGACCAAAGCGTATTGGCCAGACTATTGGATGAAAACGCAGCCCTGGCCGAACCCAAAGAATTAGCCGTTGTGATGCGCGAAGCGGTCATTACATCCGCATTGGAAAGTGCAACCCAGGCTGAATCTTTGGGACTAACACGTGACCGGATTATTCTTTCCTGCAAATTGAGCGGTGTGCAGGAATTGATCGAAGTTTATCAAAACCTGGCCCGCCGCTGCGATTATGCATTGCACCTTGGCCTGACTGAAGCGGGCATGGGTTCCAAGGGTATTGTTGGATCGACTGCGGCACTGGCTATATTGCTGCAGCAGGGTATCGGGGACACTATCCGAATTTCACTTACACCAGAACCCGGCGGTGACCGCGCCCAAGAAGTCATTGTCGCCCAGGAAATTCTGCAAACGATGGGCTTGCGTTCATTTACGCCGATGGTAATTTCCTGCCCCGGTTGCGGACGTACGACCAGCGACTATTTTCAAAAACTGGCACAGGATATTCAAAGCTACCTGCGTCACAAGATGCCGGAATGGCGCAACCAATACAGTGGCGTCGAAGACATGAACGTCGCCGTGATGGGCTGCGTTGTCAACGGTCCAGGTGAGAGCAAAAATGCGAATATTGGGATCAGCCTTCCGGGTACCGGGGAATCACCGGTAGCGCCGGTATACGAGGACGGCGAGAAAACCGTAACGTTAAAAGGTGACAAAATTGCCGAAGAATTCCAAGTGATAGTCGAGCGTTATATCGAGACGCATTATCGGCCGGAAGCGAGTTAATCATAGTCGCCGGGCCGCAAAACATCCTATTGCATTAGAATGATTTGCGGCCCAGATTTTGATAAACACCATTGATTAGTGCGTCTCTACACAGCGCATACAAAGAATCAAATACGCACGCTTGATCCATCGAATAACGGCACAGTCATGGAGAAATTCTCTCCATAAGTCAGTTTCTGCTCCTGCAATAAGCCGATCGCGATCGCCTCACCCATTCGGATAGATTCTATATAGTCCGTATAATAATGCACGCCAGCCCAATTCCGTCCAATGGAAATATTTCCGCAGATCTTATTAAGCTCGCCTTCCACCGTTAACGTTTCCGAATATTTACCGCTCATATCATCCAGGCTCATGCCGCTAGGGTTCGGTTCATAAACAATGCGATTGCCCCCACTCTTGAGTTCCCAACCGTGATCAAACTAAGCTTTCAACAAGGTGACACAAGCACTGGCGACAGTTGCATGTCCCGCTCCGTAAGACGGGTGAGTGGGAGACCCTTCAGGGAAAGCCATTGGCAACAACCAATTACCCGCAGCGCTATTTGCAGCTTCAAGTTTGGCGCCAATACCCGAACTGCCGGCATATGCCGCCTCCATTTGCGAAAGCGTTGCCAGGCGATCCTTTATCGTCATATCCCCGTTACGACGTTGGTACATCCAGCCACCCACCGCTTCGGGACGAAGACGCCGATGAATATTAAATTTCTGATAGCGCACGGCTTTCAGCGCGCGCGTCGCAACTTCTGGGACCAAAGTCAAAATATGCGGCCCACCAAATTGCGCAAAACCCTGCTGTCCATCCCTGTGATCAGCCGCTTGGAACGGTATTCCTCTATCGAACGGCGCCTTCAAGCCCAACAGGATTAAGCACGCGTTTAGATAGGCTTCGTACAACGCATCATGATGCACATAAGTGGCTAGATCACGAGGCGTCGTAATGAATCTATATCCCGCATCACCCATTCCATCGTATATTTCTGTACCGCGAACATCAGCACCATTTTGCACGTCCAACCATTTGTCCCAATCCTGCATGTAATCTTGGTTAGGCCGTGCCAGACGCACGCGTTGGTTCGCGTTTATCGCACCGTACGCGATCCTACCGTCATCGATCGATTGTGCATTCGCGATTCCGCTGTTTCCAATGAGCAAGAACTGTGAGAGATACGGCCCAATTTGCTCCCCTGGCGTCACCCCCCTAAACAATTGCTCCAGCGCAACCGGTTGCACTCCGTCAGCACTCAATATCCGCCGCCGCGCCAGCGCATCCACTGCATTATCGGTGATGCCGTTGAGCTCAGATGTCTGATCTTGTCTGAACCACCACAAACGCTTTAGCGAATTTCTAGCTTCGTCTACGGTAGGATCCGAAGACCAATTTCCAAAGGGTACATCCCGGCATAGCGCCATCCAGTAAACTTCACCCATCTCGGCAATCAATTCCTGGCTATCCAATGATGGACACGGTGGCATTGTTACCGATTGTGCGTCCGGGCCTTGAAGATCGAAGGTCAAACCTGCACCCATGCTCTCCCATGCGCGAACGCTCACACCATTATTATCCGCACTAGCCCAATTATGGATTGGAGAAGAATTAGGATTTGTAGGATCAGTATATTGAAAATCACCATTGGCTTGAAAAGGACCAGGCCCCATCCGCAATTCGCTAAAATCGGCGGGGTCACCCGAGTCAATCGCGCGCACCCATGCGTCATAGTCACTCGGATTTATCAAGAATCCATCCTCGTCATGCGGCAAACTTTTGGTGAAACTGCCAATGTAGCTGGGTGAGTTACCTTTGCGCGGATCACTCATATCGGCAATGTCTTCAAACCGAAAACGATACTCATCACCGTTGCTTTTATGATCGGGATGAGGGCGCGCGGCGGCCAATTCTGCCGCGCTAGTACGTATTTGTAATGATTCACTTTTGCGATCGTTCATATGCTGTCCTTATCATCAGGTATCAAACTTGTTCATAGCCCAAACCTTCGATCTAACCTTCCAGTTTCAGCTACATTTGTAATAGTCTGGCTAGAATTTCGAAAAAAATGCTGGCGCCTAGACAGCCCTAAACATAAATAAACGATCAATATTTTTAAAGTAAATAATTAACATGAATGGCGTGCTATATTCACACGACAGACGACGTAAATTCACCATCCAACAGAACCATGGATATTTAATCAGTTCTTTCCCTAAATAATAGCTATGGAACTATTCCTGATATTCATACTGAGCGCAGCGGTCATTGTTTCTGGACTGATCGTACCGTGGATTAACCGAAATCGAATCCAGACGCTAAAGCGGGAAATAGAAAAGTTATCTGGGATTGTAACTATTTTGGTATCGACCAAGGAAAGCCAAGACCCGATCAAGCCGCAAGACCAAGTACAAAAAAAAGATATTGCTCCAGTCGCCAAACCGGCGATCGAAACTGAGCGACATCAACCCTTAGCGGTCAAAACGCAGCCCAATTCAAATTACAATATCCCTACAGAAACCCCCTATACCCCACCAGAGAAGCAAACTAAGCAAAATTTGGAGCAACATTTCGGTGCCAGATTACCGGTTTGGATAGGCGGTATCGCTTTGGCTTTGGCCGGGTTTTATCTGGTCAAGTACTCGATAGAAAACAATCTATTGAATCCGACCGTCCGGGTCGCGCTGGGCGGTGCATTGGGGCTTGGCCTGTTGTATAGCGCAAATTGGGTGCGCCAACGGCCCAATTTCGCGAACGGTATTAGAATTAGCCAATCGCTATCCGGAGCCGGAATCGCGGTGCTATATGTCGTATCGTTCGCATCAACACGCCTATACCATCTGGTTCCTCAATTTGTCGGTTTTGCGGCGATGGCTGCAGTGACCGCGTGCGCTTTGGTATTGGCGCTACGACACGGCCCACCGATTGCACTGTTGGGATTGGCCGGTGGATTCCTGACTCCAGCACTGCTCAGCCAAGGCGGCGGCGATGCGTTTAGCCTATTCGTGTATCTATATTTCACGGCTTCAGGATTAATGATTGTTGTCCGTAAAACTCAATGGTGGTGGCTTTCCATTCCGACGATTCTGGCATGCTTATTGTGGGTCATCGTTTGGTTGTTTAGCCGCTATACACCGGGTGACAGTATCTGGCTAGGACTTTTTTTATTCGCTATCAGTACGACAATTATCATCGGCTCGCGAAAATCCTATCAGGATCAAATTGACCAAGATTCCCACAATATTTTTGCATCGACTGCGATCCTCAATTACATCGGTCTGGCCGGAAGTCTATTGCTCATGGGCATAGTGGCGGGCAAAGCCGATTTTGGTTATATGGAATGGGCTTTATTCGGGCTGCTGGCCTTGGGCGGTATTGGGTTGGCATTCTTTGACGATAAATTGTATGGGTTTGTCCCATGGATTTCGATGTCGGTTAACGCCGTCATGTTGTTTTACTGGCACCACTCAACGAATACGGAGTTTACCGTAATATTGATCAGCTTCGCCTGCGTCTACATGGGCAGCAGTTATTTCCTGCTGTGGCGCGCCAAATTGCCGCTGCTGTGGGCGGGATTGCTAAGCACCACGGCACTGTCTTACTATTTGCTCGCGTACTACAAACTGGCATCGAAAGAATTTACCGACATCCCACTGTTTTGGGGGGTGACGGCGTTACTACTTGCGGGATTAATGGTCTACACCCTAATCAAAGTGCGGACGGCCTACGAACAGAGCAATACCCAACAAATATTACTATCCGTCTTTTCGGTCGCGGCAAGCAGTCTGATTACACTGGCCTTATTCATCGAACTGGAGCGTGAATTTCTATCGGTGGCTTTTGCCACTGAAATGTGTGCGCTGGCTTGGATAAATCGCCGGGTCGACATCAAAGCTCTGCGTGCTATTATCGCGGTTGTCGGAATAATTTTCGGCCTGTTACTAATGCCGCAAATCTTATTGATGATTCAATTAACGGCATACAGTTTGGTCGAAGCCAAGTTGAGACTCCAAACCAGCATACCTATTGTACAATGGCCAATTTTTCAGCTTGGCCTCCCTGCTGTAATGTTTCTGCTAAGCGCGTACTTACTAAGACAGCAACGCGATGACCGGCTTGTCAAAAATTTCGAAGTGGCAGCGCTCATGCTAGTCGCGGTAATGGGATATTATTTTACGCGCAATAGCTTCCACACCGATCAAAACGTCTTATTTATAAAAGCCGACTTTAATGAGCGGGGTGTCATTACCAACATTCTGTTTCTGTATGGCTTAGCTTGTTTGTGGTGCGGTAGAAAACTTACACGCCCGGCATTCAGTGGGAGCGGTGCGGTATTATTCGCGATAGCGCTATTCAGAATTACTTACTTCGATTTATTGATCCACAACCCGCTATGGGATACGCAGAAAATCAGCGGTGTGATACTCATCAATACACTGCTACTGCCTTATGGGTTTCCAATAATATGGGGCTGGATTTTTGCCCATGAACTTGTTGCATTGGAAAAATTTCAGTGGGCCAGACGGGTAACCGGCTTTTTGCTATTGCTAGGATTCGTATTACTAAGCTTGAACGTACGATATATATTTCACGGTGAATATTTGAACAGCGGGACTACGCCAAACGCCGAAATCTATAGCTACTCTGCGGTCTGGCTATTGTTGGGAATCGGGCTTTTGTTGGCCGGCATCGCGAAGCATCACAAAGCGCTACGCTACGCTTCACTAGCGATCATTTTGTTAGCTGTCGCAAAGGTATTCTTGTACGACGCGTCAGAATTAGAAGGCTTGTACCGAGTTTTTTCGTTTTTTGGGTTGGGACTCAGTCTGATCGGATTGAGCTATCTCTACACGCGATTTTTGCCGGCTGACGATCCCGCATCCTAAACCTTTATACAACATGGGTTAAGCCATGAGCTGGCAAACAACTATTCCAACGCCAGTAGACTTTGCAGCTCTGTTTCGCTAAATCCAGCTTGTTTGCGCAAATCAAAATTTATCGGCATTCTAATTTTTCCATTAAAAAGTGCTTTGACGTAGCTTATATAGGTTTCATCCGCATTCAAACCCTGCGCACTGCAAATAGAACGAAACCAACGAGAACCAATCGCAACGTGCCCAATTTCATCCCGCAATATTCGCTCTAGAACACGTACGCTGGTGCTATCATTGACTTGCTTTAATTTTTCTATCATCCCCGGCGTTACATCCAAACCACGCGCCTCCATAGTACGAGGCACCAACGCCAAACGAGCGAGTAGATCATCACTGGTCAACACTGCGATATCCCACAGGCCCTTGTGTGCGGCAAACTCCCCATAATCGATATCGAAGTCATGCAAGCGCTGGCGGATCATCTTAAAATGCAACGCCTCTTCACCGGCTACTTTGAGCCAATCCCGATAAAACTCTTCGGGTTGATCACGGAAGCGGTAAATGATATCCCAAGCCAAATGAATCGCGTAAAATTCAATATGCGCAATCGAGTGCAACAACGCGGCCCGACCCTTCTCGGTCGCCAGACCCCGGCGCGGCAAAGACCTGGGCTCCACCAACGATGGCTGACTAGGGAATACCGTTAAATCAATGGATTTAGGTTTAGTATGCGTGCAAAATTTTAACTGATTTTCGTGCAGCAGTTTGCATGCAGCATCGGTCGTCGCCAACTTAGCATCCACCGATTCTACAAATAAGCAATCGGCAGCCAAATCAAATATATTGTTCACACAACCACCGAAAAACGATTTTATTGAGGATGAATACAAAATATAAAGATCTATTGATCCTTATTCTATATTGCGGACTGATTTTCTGGCTTTCTGATCGGTCGGGAATACCCGCGCCGCAATTTTTTCCACACCAGGATAAGCTGGCTCATATTGCACTATACGCGGCAATGGGCTGGCTCGCATGGCGTTTTTTTCGTCATATAATCGAACCCAAGGGTCTTCTGGTCTTGAGCGTAATTAGCTTCTGCTCCTTGTATGGAATCACGGATGAACTACATCAATCGTGGGTTCCGGGGCGGGATTCAGATCCACTCGATTGGTTGGCGGATACCATCGGTGCAACACTAGCCGCACTATTGGCTACTTCCCCAAGGATAAAGCGGCTAATTTCGTAAAAAGCCGAATCCCACCCAGCCCCTAGATGGGCTGGGTGGGATTCACGTTAGGATCTGGAGGTTGTTTAAACGGCCTCTTTTAGCTCAACGCCGTCGGCTATCTTCCTATAACTATTAATCTGATCAAAATTCAAATAACGATAGGTATCCGCCGCCATGGTATCAATTTCCTTGGCGTGATCAAGATACTCTTGAACCGTGGGTATTCTACCCAGGATTGAGCTGACCACGGCCAGTTCAGCCGAAGATAGATAAACATTTGCGCCATTGCCCAATCTATTTGGGAAGTTCCTTGTTGACGTTGATACAACGGTGGATTTTTCCTCAACACGTGCCTGATTTCCCATGCACAGCGAACATCCCGGCATTTCGGTCCGCGCTCCGGATTTACCGTAAATACTGTAATAACCTTCGTCCATCAATTGGGCTTCGTCCATCTTCGTCGGCGGGCAAATCCATAACCGGGTGGGCAACACTTTATCGAATTTATCCAGTAGCTTCCCTGCCGCGCGGAAATGACCGATATTGGTCATGCACGAACCTATGAAGACTTCATCGATGCTGGTACCGGCAACTTCGGATAGGGGTTTAACATCATCCGGATCGTTAGGACACGCGAGTAATGGCTCATTGATCTGGTTCAAATCGATTTCGATAATCTCAAAATATTCGGCATCCGCATCCGGTTCCATCAGTACCGGCTTGGCCAACCAAGCCTCCATTTCCTTGACCCGGCGCTGAATAGTGCGCGCATCGCCATAACCTTCGGCAATCATCCATTTCAGCATCACTACATTAGAATTTAAGTATTCACGGATAGGTTCTTCGGCCAGGCGAATCGTGCAGCCGCCCGCCGAACGCTCGGCCGATGCGTCGGAAATCTCAAAAGCCTGTTCAACCTTCAGGTCAGGCAACCCTTCGATTTCAAGAATTCGGCCAGAAAATACATTTTTCTTACCCTTTTTCTCGACCGTCAACAAGCCGCGCTGTATCGCCACGTAAGGAATGGCGTTGACCAAATCGCGCAGGGTAATACCCGGCTGCATCTCGCCCTTGAAGCGAACCAACACAGATTCCGGCATATCCAGCGGCATAACTCCGGTCGCCGCCGCGAACGCAACCAAGCCGGAACCGGCCGGAAAGGAAATACCAATTGGAAAACGAGTGTGCGAATCGCCGCCGGTACCCACAGTATCCGGCAACAACATGCGATTTAACCAGGAATGGATAATGCCGTCGCCCGGACGCAATGCAACGCCACCGCGGTTCATGATGAAATCGGGCAGCGTATGTTGGGTATCGACGTCCACCGGTTTGGGATACGCCGCGGTATGACAAAAGGATTGCATGACCAAATCTGCCGAGAAACCCAAACAGGCCAGATCCTTCAGCTCATCCCGCGTCATTGGACCGGTGGTATCCTGAGAACCCACCGTGGTCATGTGCGGTTCACAATAAGTACCCGGACGGATACCGTCAACCCCACAAGCCTTGCCGACCATCTTCTGCGCCAACGTAAACCCTGTGCTCGTATCGCCCGCTGATTCGGGTCTGCGGAAAGCTGGTGATGGGCCTAGATTCAGTGATTTGCGCGCCCGCTCCGTCAAACCGCGACCGATAATCAGAGGAATCCGCCCACCGGCCTGGACCTCGTCTAGAAGCACGCCTGTTTTAAGCGAAAATTCTGACATCAACTCCCCGGTTTCATGGTGCAACACTTTGCCATCGTACGGAAAAATGTCGATCACATCCCCCATACTCAACTTCTCTACGTCGCATTCGAACGGCAACGCACCGGAATCTTCCATTGTATTGAAAAAGATCGGTGCAATCTTACCACCAATGCAAACACCGCCAGTGCGCTTGTTCGGAACATAGGGTATGTCATCACCCATGAACCACAATACCGAGTTGGCTGCCGATTTCCTCGAAGACCCGGTTCCAACCACGTCACCCACGTAAGCGACTGGGAACCCCTTTTGTTTCAGCTCCTCAATCTGCTGCTCAGCATTGTTAATACCTTCACGAGGCATTTTCAACATCGCTTTGGCGTGCAATGGAATATCCGGGCGCGACCAAGCATCCGGCGCCGGAGACAAGTCATCGGTATTGGTTTCACCGACGACCTTGAAGACAGTTACGGTAATTTTTTCCGCTAGTTTCGGTTTGGCGCTAAACCATTCAGCTTCTGCCCAAGAGGTGATCACCTGTTTCGCATAATCATTGCCTGCGGACGATTTTTCCTCGACATCGTGGAATGCGTCAAAGATTAACAACGTGTGCGATAAGGCTTTGACCGCAAGTGGCGCCAATTGATCGTGATCTAATAAATCAACCAATGGCGCGATGTTATATCCGCCCAACATCGTCCCTAATAATTCTGTTGCCCGCGCAGGATCAAGGATCGAAGATTTTGCTTCGCCTTTGGCAATCGCTGCAAGAAATCCCGCTTTTACATAGGCCGACTCATCAACGCCTGGAGAAACCCGGTTCGTCAGCAAATCCAATATGACATCTTCTTCGCCTGCTGGAGGATTTTTGGCCAACTCAACCAAGGCCGCTGTTTGCTCAGCATCTAGTGGTTTGGGGACGATGCCCAGCGCAGCTCTTTCTTCAACGTGTTTACGGTATTCTTGTAACATTTCCGATTGGATCTCCAAAATAATTAAACCTATCAAGTCTATCATTATTTTTAATTCGCCCAAAAGAATTCATAGTATTCTGCCTCGGCAAAGAACATTAATCAGCGTATGGGTCTATGATTATCCGTCTATTCTAGCGATTGCGCCAAAGCCTTTTTTAGCTAGATTGATAGTACAATCCAGCATTACATTCGCCTCCAAATCGATTAAAATAGTCTTTTGATTTAGCGGAATACAGAGTGACGACTTTAATATACGCCGACCCGATATTCCAAGATCATGATACTGGCAGTGGCCACCCGGAAAGCCCCGCTCGTTTGCGTGCGATAGATAAAGCCTTGAGCACTCAGGATTTCCGAACGTTAGCCCACAAAGGTGCTGTAACAGGCTCCGAAGAGCAACTGCGACTGGTCCATCCGCAACAGCATATCGACGCAATCTTCGATTCGGTACCCGAATCGAATCTCGCATATGTCGATGGTGATACGGTAGTGTCACCCAAGTCGGGCAAAGCCGCACTGTACGCAATAGGCTCGATCTGCGATGCAGTCGACCAGGTTGTATCGAAAACAGTTCATAACGTTTTTTGCGCGGTGCGACCTCCCGGTCATCACGCCGAAACCGATCGAGCCATGGGCTTTTGTTTATTCAATAATATTGCGGTCGCAGCACAATATGCGCGTTCCAAGTATGGTATTGGCCCAGTCGCTATCGTCGATTTTGACGTGCATCATGGGAATGGTACGCAACAAGCTTTCTATAGCAATCGCGACGTTCTCTACGGTTCAACCCACCAGTCACCGCTGTACCCGGGCACCGGTGCGGTCAATGAAACCGGTGTCGGCAATATCATCAATGCGCCGTTGTCGGCGGGTAGCGGAACGACTGAATTTCAAAGCGCGATGGAACAACGGATTTTCCCGGCAATACATAAAATAAAACCCGAGCTAATACTGGTATCAGCAGGTTTTGACGCGCACAGAGCCGATCCTCTGGCATCGCTGCAGTTGGATGAATCGGACTTCGCCTGGGTGACCCGGCAATTGATGGACATTGCCGACCGCTACTGCGACGGACGCTTGGTTTCCAGTTTGGAGGGTGGGTACAATCTGGACGCATTGGGCCATAGTGCTGCGGCGCATGTTCTTGAATTAATGCAAGTTTGAAGTAACTATTCAATGCATCTATCGAGCTGTCGAAAAGTAAAGTATACGTAGGCTGGATAAGCGGAGCGTCATCCGGCGTTTGTGATTACCAGCGGTTTTATTGTCGGATGGCGCTTTGCTTATCCAACCTACGGGTTTTTATGAGTAAATGGCGGCTTTTAACCATAGATTTAAACCGAAAACCCAATAATTAACTTTCGCCTCGGCCGATCCCATAATAATCAATACCCAGGCTCTTGAGATATTTGGGGTTGTACAGATTGCGTCCATCAAAAATTACCGGGTGCGAAAGCGCGTTCTTGATTAAACCGAAATTCGGACTGCGAAAAACACTCCATTCTGTAACCACCAATAACGCATCAGCGCCCTCCAACGCAGCTTCGGGACTGTTGCATAATACTAGGTCGCTTCGTTCCCCATAAATACGCCGAGCTTCTTTCATGGCGGCCGGGTCGAACGCACGAACCGTGGCACCGGCGCCCCACAGAGCCTCCATCAAAGTCCTGCTGGGCGCTTCGCGCATATCGTCGGTATTCGGTTTGAACGCCAAACCCCACAACGCGAATGTTTTCCCGCTGAAGTCGTCGGCAAAATAGCGCCTGCATTTTTCGAACAACTTTTCTTTCTGCCGGTCATTAACGCGCTCGACAGCTTGCAATAATTCCGCTTTATAACCGACCTTTTGTCCGGTACGATCCAGGGCGGTTACATCTTTGGGAAAACACGAGCCCCCGTAACCGCAACCTGGATAAACAAAATGATATCCAATGCGCGGGTCCGACCCTATCCCGATTCGAACTTGTTCGATGTCCGCGCCCAACAATTCCGCCAAACTGGCCAATTCGTTCATAAAACTGATCTTGGTCGCCAACATGGAATTGGCCGCGTATTTGGTCAGTTCAGCCGAACGCACATCCATTTCAACCATTCGGTCATGATTACGATTAAAAGGTGCATACAAGGTACGCAAGTGTTCTGTCGCCCTTGAATTATCCGTCCCGACGACAATTCTATCGGGTTTCATAAAATCATCGATCGCAGCCCCCTCCTTCAAAAATTCCGGATTGGAAACCACATCGAATTCAATCTGTACACCACGCTTGTCGAGCTCGGCTTGGACAAGCCCACGCACTTTGTCCGCAGTGCCTACGGGTACGGTTGATTTATCGATCATGATGCGGGTCTCGGTCATACGCTGACCAACACTTTTAGCGACCGCCAGAACGTGTTGCAGATCCGCAGAACCATCTTCGTCGGGTGGCGTGCCGACCGCGATAAATTGAAATAACCCATGTTCGACCGCCAAATCGATATCGGTCGTAAATACCAACCGGCCGGCGGCCAAATTGTGTTCCAACAATCCGTCAAGCCCTGGTTCATGGATCGGTACCTCGTGGTTATTCAGTCGACTAATCTTGTCTTCATCGATATCTACACAGACGACGTGGTTGCCCACTTCCGCCAAACACGCAGCGGTCACCAGACCGACATAACCGGACCCAAATATGGTAACGTTCATAAAATTTCTATCTCAAACCTTGTTTCGTGGTTAAACTCAGAATTCCTGACCGGAAATAATTCTAATCAATTATAGTCGCTGGGAGGAGGTCGTTATTAGAAAGGGATTCCAATTGCTATGCCGCAAATATTTTCGTAACGACGCGAGATATTCCTCGTCAATTCTATTCAAACCAACAAGCGTACTTTCATTAAACTATGACGATGCCAGAATATTGAAAAATTCCGGAGTATCTAATCTTCGCGCCGTCTAGATGGCAATAGTATCTCCTGATATAAACGGGTTCTCAGAAACCGCGTTCCAGGTCGCGCTCCACGTCGTCAATATTTTCCAATCCGACGGAAATCCGGACCAATCCATCGGTAATACCCGCAGCCGCCCTTTCTCCATCTGTTAATCGCCCATGGGTCGTTGTTGCCGGATGCGTTATCGTCGTTTTCACGTCGCCCAAATTAGCAGTTATCGATAACATTTGAGTATTATCGATCAAGTTCCACGCCGCTTCCCTTCCACCGTCAATCTCGAAACTCAACACGCCGCCGGCTCCTTTTTGTTGCTCACAAGCCAAAGCAAATTGCGGATGCGAATGTAATCCCGGGTAATAAACCTGCAAGACTTCCGGTCTATTTTCCAACCAATGCGCCAAACGATTCGCATTTTCGCAATGTGCTTTGATACGTACTGCTAATGTTTCCAGGCCGTTTAAAAAAACCCACGCGTTAAATGGACTCATTGATGGTCCGCCGGTTCTTAGGTACGGATAAATCTTCTGTTCGATCAATTCGTCTGAACCCACGATGGCCCCGCCAATGCAGCGCCCTTGCCCATCCAAATACTTGGTCGCCGAATGTACGACCAAATCCGCACCCAAAGCTAGGGGTTTTTGTAATACAGGCGTACAAAATACATTGTCGACAATCAGCAGACAACCATGGTCATGCGACAACTCAGCCAGGCGTGCTATATCGACAAGTTCGGTCAGTGGGTTGGAAGGTGTTTCGACAAATAGAAAGCGCGTTTCAGATTGTATTGCACTTTCCCAACCCGCTAGATCACTAAGTTCTACAAATGTCGTTTCAACACCAAATTTGGCAAAAAAGTTCTGGAATAATAATACCGTATTACCGAATACACTTCGCGAACAAACCACATGATCTCCGGCTTTTAATAAACCCATTCCCAGCGTTGTTATCGCGGCCATTCCAGAAGCAACAGCCAAGCAACGCTCACCGCCTTCCATCGCCGCCAGACGTTGCTCAAATGTCCTGACCGTCGGATTGGTAAAACGGGAATAAATGTTTCCCGGTAACTGCCCGGAAAATCTGTCTGCAGCTTCAGCCGCATTGTTGAACACGTAGCTGGAAGTTAGAAAAACAGGGTCGCTGTGTTCAGCTTCCGCAGTTCTGGTTTGCCCGGTCCTGACGCCGTGAGTTTCCAACGCTGTATCGGACACGCTTTTCTTTATCAATTCTATTCTCTTTATCTACTGGGTCTACGAAATATGCTTGGTCTTGAGGATTACAATTCCCATAAAATTTGTTCCTAACGCGGAAAAATGCTCAAGCGGTATTGTGTAATTCCATAATGCCATCTTCGATCATGCCATCGGTCTTTGCCTTATCGCTACGTTTATTTTCCAAATATTCCAAATATTCTTTGGTTACGTCACCGGTAATATATTCATTGTTGAAACAAGAGGTATCGAAGTGTTCTATATTTGATTTTTCCCGCTTAACCGTCGCTATGAGATCTGCTAAATCCTGATATACCACCCAATCCGCCCCGATTACACGTTGAATCGTGTATTCATCCCGATTGTGCGCAATTAATTCTTCTGCGGCAGGCATATCGATGCCATAGACATTAGGATACCGAACCGGCGGTGACGCTGAGGCCAAATACACATTGTTGGCACCAGCATCTCGTGCCAATTGGATGATCTGTTTGGACGTGGTTCCCCGAACGATAGAATCATCAACCAACAGAACATTCTTAGCTTTAAATTCTAAATCAATAGCGTTGAGCTTTTGCCGCACCGACTTCGCCCGCATTTTCTGACCCGGCATAATAAACGTGCGGCCTATATACCGATTTTTAATAAACCCTTCACGATACTTAACGCCCAATACGTTCGCTAATTGCAACGCCGCAGTTCGACTGGTATCCGGAATTGGGATGACCACATCGATATCGTGATCTGGTCTTATCCGTAGAATTTTTTCGGCAAGTTTTTCGCCCATCCGTAATCGTGCTTTATATACTGAAATATCATCAATAATGGAATCGGGACGTGCGAAATAAACGTACTCAAAAATGCACGGACTGTGGTCAACCTTTTTTGCGCATTGCCGGGTGCGCAGCGCGCCGTTATTTTCTATAAATATTGCCTCGCCGGGCTTGATATCCCGAACTAGATTAAACCCAAGCACGTCTAATGCGACGCTTTCAGAGGCCATCATATATTCCGGCCCTTTTTCGCTACTGCGTTCACCGAATACGATGGGGCGAATTCCATACGGATCACGGAATCCCAAAATACCAAAACCGGTGATCATCAGTACCACAGCATAAGCCCCGCGGCATCTTTCATGGACAACCGATACCGCACGAAACAGATCGTCAACATCCAAACGAAGTTTCTTTAAACGCTGCAATTCATGGGCAAATACGTTTAACAAAACCTCGGAGTCCGAATTGGTATTGATATGGCGTTGATCTTCAACAAAGAGATCACGCTTTAACGATTCGGCATTGATTAGATTACCGTTGTGGGCCAACGAAATCCCATAGGGTGAATTGACGTAAAACGGTTGTGCTTCTGCCGAGTTATCGCACCCGGCTGTGGGGTAACGAACGTGGCCAATCCCCATATTTCCTTTAAGTTGAGGCATATGGTGCGGTTGAAATACATCGCGCACCAACCCTTTATTCTTACGCAAATGCAAACGTCCACCGTGGTAGGTTACGATCCCTGCTGCATCCTGCCCACGGTGTTGAAGCACAGTTAAAGCCTCGTAAAGCTCAAAGTTTACGTTACTATTTGAAACGATACCCGCAATTCCGCACATGATGCTCTTTCCACAGTTAACTCAGAATCATCGATAATCTATCTTTCCCGCGACACCTGTTGGAAGCTGATCCCTCAACCAAAGCGCAACAGACTCAAATGGCGCTATAAGCTGAGATTCTTTCCACCATGGGTCCGCTGGCAAAGGCGTTAAACCGGCCAGCAATACTAATACCGCAACCACCACTATACCGCGTCCAACACCGAATAACAGACCGGCGAGCCGGTCAGTACCGGTCAACCCGGTTTTGTCGACCAGTTGCGCCAACAAATAGACTAACAAGCCGCCCAGTATTAATGTTAGCAAAAACAAAATAACAAACGAGACCGCCATCCGGGCCGATGGCAAATCAATTACCGATTTCAAATAGACCGAAAATTCGCGGCTAAAGCTCAGCCCCACCCAAAACGCAAATGCCCACGTCGTCAAAGATAAAGCTTCCCGGACAAAACCACGGAATAAACCGATAATCGCAGAAATACCGATTAAGCCAATTATTGCATAGTCGATCCAAATCATTTGATGCCACCTACACAACTCAAACAATTGGGTGATGAATTCATAATTTCATTCAACTTAGAACTTAACCATCTAAAGTATCTGGAATAGAATCGAACAATCTGCTGAATTCAGTTCGAATTAGGAATTGAATGAGTTGATCGCCAGACTGGCTCAGGGGCGGGAGATTCTATCAAATTAATATTAACTACTCTAGCCCGTGAAATGCTTTCGCCACACATGTTTTAAATTTAGTGTTTGCAATTTTAATAAGTCGGCCTAAACAAAAGCCGCCATAATTGAGTATACGCCCTAGATTTATTTACAGCGATAATTCCCTTTAAAAACAACAACAAAACATTCGTTAATTATCGTGGTAAAAAAACCGCTATTTATCACGGATAAGCGACAACCAACCCCTCGATCGCAAACATTTCATTCAATTTTTTTAAATATCGCTGCGCGCGATTGCGGTCGAGTTCCGGTCCAACTCTAACCCGGAACATCGATTTTTGCTTCCCGTCCACAGCTTCGACAAACGCTGGATACCCGGCTTTTCGCAGCTTATCCCGCAATTGGTTGGCATTCTTTACATCGGAAAAACTTCCGGCTTGAACAACCCATGCCGACAAGGCCTTGTCCGACTGTTTCGATTTCGCTACCTTCGGTATGGCCTTAGTTTTAGCTATTTTTTTGTCTCTGGTTGGCTGCTCAGATTCACCTACGGTGACCCTCTTTGGAATAACCAAGTTATCATTTTCAAAATCTTTCGGAAATTCAGGGATACTAAAATCCTCGGTTTGCGTAACGTTAATCTGTTCGTCAAATAGCATTGGTAGAAAAATTATCGCCAACGCAGATACTACCGTCGCTCCGACCAACCGTTGTTTTAATTTAGCATGCATCCAACTAAGTCCGCAGACCGATCTGCCCGGCAATCGAAGCTTCCTGCTCATTGGAATTACCAAGCCCTTCACAATATCGACCATCGATTTTCAAAAATGCCGATACCAAAAAGAAAGAACCAAATATGAGCACCAAATCATCTCCAGATACATCCCGCTTTGCTTGCTCGATCGCGGCTCTTGCATCGGTAAATCCCGAGGAATAATCCTCAACCGAGCACTCCATCAATTGACTGACTATTTCGCTATCGTCAGCCGATCTAGAAATCTCCAGTGGCGCAAGATACCAGTGGGAAATAATATCCTTCATATTCGCGATGACACCTTTGATATCCTTGTCTCGCATAATCGAGAATACCGCCAAAATACGCCGACCCTTGAATTCCTGCGCCAGGTATTCCGCCAACGATGCAGAAGCTTGAGGATTATGGGCCACATCCAGCATGATCGGCGGATGGCCCGCTAAAAATTGAAATCGCCCCACTAGCGAAACGCTTTTAAGACCGTTACGTATCGATGCCACCGAGACGGGCAATTTATCAGCCACTAATGCCAATATTCTTAAAACAGCCGAAGCATTCATAAATTGATGTTCGCCACTCAACGCCGGTAATGGCAGGTCTGATAACACCTTAGCGGAAGACGACCATGTCCAAGTCTTAGACTGTTTTTGATAGTTGAAATCGACCCCATAACGAGACAACTTAATGCTATGCGATTCTGCATAATTTAATATCGATTGCGGCGGATGTAATTCACCAATAACCGCAGGAACTCCCGGACGAAAAATCCCGGCTTTCTCAGAACCTATCGCATCGCGTGATTCACCTAACCAATCGCTATGGTCAATCTCAATGCAGGTAATTAACGCAGCATCGGTATCTAATATATTTACTGCGTCCAAGCGACCACCCAATCCAACTTCAAGCAACTGAACATCAAGTTGCGAGCGGGAAAAGATATCCAACGCGGCCAACGTACCAAATTCAAAATAAGTTAGCGATACCTGCTGTCTGGCAGCATCCACGCGCGCGAAGGATTCGCATAGCAGTTCATCCGACACCGGGGTTCCATCAATTTGAATACGCTCGTTGTAGCGCAGTATATGGGGAGAGGTATAGGCACCGACCCGATAACCTTCTGCTCGCAGTATTGCACTTAGAAACGCGATACATGAACCCTTACCGTTAGTACCGCCGACAGTGATTGTAAATGGGGAACGCATTGGTCCCAATCGGCCGTAGACCTCTCGAACCCGCGCTAAACCTAAATCGATAGACTTAGGATGACAAGACTCTTGCCACGCCAACCACTCGACTAAAGTTTGAAAACGCATTGGCTATCCTTGATTAAGGTACGCAATCCAGCATTAATCAAACTATTTCTTTTCGTCCGTTTCCACGGCCTGTTTCTTTATCTTTTTGACCGGCGCATCTCGACCGTTACTCGATTTCGGCACCAACATAGACAGTATCTCAAAAATTTTATCGCGCATTTCACGTCGGTCTATAATCATGTCAATGGCTCCATGATCACGTAAGAATTCGCTTCGTTGAAATCCTTCAGGCAAGGTTTCTCGGACAGTTTGCTCAATCACTCGTGGACCGGCAAAACCAATCAGTGCATTGGGTTCTGCAATATTGATATCGCCCAACATCGCCAAACTTGCTGAAACACCCCCCATTGTTGGATCAGTCATTACCGGTATGAAAGGAATACCCACGTCCGACAAACGTGCTAAAGCGGCGCTGGTTTTAGCCATCTGAAATAAAGACAAGAGCGATTCTTGCATCCGGGCGCCGCCGCTGGCGGTAAAAACCACAAATGGAATACCACGTTCTTGACTTAATTTCACACCGCGGACAAATCGTTCCCCGACGACGGAACCCATCGACCCACCCATGAATTCAAAATTGAACGCTGCAGCAACAATATCCCGGCCTTTTAACTGTCCGGAAACAACAATCAACGCATCCTTTTCACTCGTCTGTTTTTGCGCTTGAATAATACGGTCTTTATATTTCTTAGTGTCTTTAAACTTAAGGGGATCCGTAGGCTTCAAGTCCTCACCGATCTCCTGGCGTTTGTCCGGATCAAGAAAAATATGTAGTCGCTTACGACCACTGATCCGCATATGGTAAGAACATTTCGGACATACTTCCAAATTCCGTTCAAGCTCCGCCTTATACAAAATCGCGTCACAATCCGGACATTTATTCCACAGACCTTCCGGTACCGCGCCTTTACTTGATCCATTCGTTCGAATCTTGGATGGAACTAATTTTTGGAACCAGCTCATGATGTTTTAATCTGAAAATTCACGAATCCATCGCGGTACGCATTAACATCAGCGTCCCGGCAATCTTTTCTCTTAACGCATCTACAGGTTGATCCAGATCGGACTCAATCAACTTTATCAATGCGCTACCAATAACCACTGCATCTGCTAACCCGCCAATTGCGGCAGCTGTTTGCGGACTATTCACACCAAATCCTACAGCAACTGGTAAATTTGTAGTACTGCTGATCTGTTCCATCTTGCGGCTGACGTCGGCCAAATCCAAGTTCGATGCACCCGTAACACCTTTTAACGAGACATAATAGATAAATCCACGCCCAACCGCACTGACTTTCTCCATGCGTTCTTGCGTACTATTCGGGGCTAACAAAAAGATCGGATCGATTTCAGCACCATCGAACAAGCGGATCAAGTCTCCAGCTTCTTCCGGCGGCATATCAACCGTCAATATACCATCGACCCCAACCGATTGCGCCCGAGAAACAAAGGTTTTATAACCCATGCACTCTATAGGATTCAGGTAACCCATCAGGACCACAGGTGTCTCAGTATCAACCGACCTGAACTCGCGAACCATGTCCAAGACCTTCGATAAATTCATACCTTTCGCCAACGCTCTTTCGCTAGCCCGTTGAATGACGGGTCCATCGGCCATGGGGTCAGAAAAAGGCACGCCTAATTCAATAATATCTACACCTGCTTTTACCATCGCGTGCATCATCGGCACCGTAAAGTCCGGATTTGGATCGCCTGCGGTTAGAAATGGAATCAATGCCTTACGCTCGGATTTTCGCAACACATCGAATTTCGATTGTAATCGACTCACAACTGCCACCCTTCGATTCGCGCTACCGTATGCATGTCCTTGTCGCCGCGCCCGGAAAGACTGACCAATAAAGACTGATCGCCACTCATATGAGGCGCGATTTTCATCGCGTGGGCTAACGCGTGACTGGATTCCAACGCGGGTATGATACCTTCCAAGCGAGTGAGCGCGTGAAATCCTTCCAACGCTTCCTTATCCGTAATACTGACATATTCAGCGCGCCCAATGTCTTTAAGCCATGAATGCTCGGGGCCTACTCCAGGATAATCCAATCCTGCCGAAATCGAATGCGTTTCGATGATCTCGCCATCGTCATCTTCCATCAAATATGTTCGATTTCCATGCAGCACGCCCGGTTTCCCCGCATTCAACGGCGCTGAATGGCGACCTGTTTCTATACCATCTCCAGCCGCTTCAACGCCGATCATCTTGACCTCTTTATCATCGATAAATGGGTAAAATAATCCGATTGCATTCGAACCCCCGCCGACACAGGCGACTAGCGCGTCGGGTAAACGACCGGTAGTCTCCAACATTTGTTGTCGGGCCTCGCGCCCTATTATTGCTTGAAAATCCCTGACCATGGCTGGATAAGGATGAGGGCCGGCTACGGTACCGATAATATAGAAAGTATCATCAACATTCGTTACCCAATCACGCAATGCTTCGTTTAAAGCATCCTTCAAGGTTTTCGATCCGGCCTCGACACTAACAACACTCGCGCCCAACAATTTCATTCGATACACGTTCAAAGCTTGGCGTTTGATGTCTTCAGCACCCATGTATACGACGCATTCCAGTCCCATTCTGGCTGCCACAGTTGCAGTCGCAACACCATGCTGGCCGGCTCCGGTCTCAGCAATTATGCGACTTTTTTGCATGCGTTTAGCCAACAAACCCTGGCCTACCGTATTATTTACTTTGTGCGCACCAGTGTGATTCAGATCCTCGCGCTTTAGAAAAATTTGAGCGCCGCCTAGCTCTCTGCTCCAACGCTCGGCATGGTATATCGGCGAAGGCCGCCCCACGTAATTTTTAAGATCCGCATCCAGCTCTGAAACGAAGTCCGGATCCTGCATATAGCGCTGATAGGCCTTGGTCAACTCCTGAATGGGCAACATTAAAGTTTCAGCGACAAAAATCCCGCCATAAGGGCCGAAATGTCCCCGGTCGTCCGGCATATCGTATTGTTTATTTGTGTTATTATCTCGCTCGTTCAAGCTCATTTACCTCATTCAAAAAACCAACCATTTTTGCAACATCTTTTATGCCCTTAGCAGATTCCACACCGCTACTCACATCTACCGCATAGGGGCGAACCGACGCTATAGCGTGCTTTACATTTTCCGAGGATAACCCACCGGCCAAAATTATCGGCAATTGGCAATTATCAGGAATTCGCGCCCAATCAAAACTTTTGCCGGTACCACCTTTCTCGCCAGGGTGGTATGCATCCAACAATAAACCGCGCGCATCCGAAAATCTCTCCTGAATTTCTTCCAAATCAACCCGATCCGCCATGCGAACTACTTTTATGTAGGGTACCCCAAAACTTCGGCAGAACCCAGGCGACTCATCACCGTGAAATTGGAGTAAATCCACATCGACCTGATCCAGAACCTGCTCTATCCGATTACTACCCTCATCTACAAATAATGCAACAACAGAAACGAATGCTGGCAGTTCACCTAATATCTTTCGGGCCACCACAATATCAACATTTCGCGGGCTAGGCGGATAAAACACCAAACCTATTGCGTCGACGCCCAAATGCGCCGCGCTAGTAGCATCTTCGGGCCGGGTAAAACCACAGATTTTAACCCGAGTTCGGCCCGGGCTGTAAAATTTATTCATTAATTTGTCGACGTATTGTCGGTGAAACTGAAAAAACTTCTACTTTCGCAAACAAATCGTAATTTGATTTAGACCGACACTCAAGTTGTCGTACTTGGCCATACTATCTCAATAACGTACCCACACTTTCAACACAGTGAACACTACCATAGCATCCCGTATTTTGGATAGATCCAGTGATACCTTGAATTCAATCCTTTACAATCAGATGCCATCAAAATTGATGATTCATCAGAGTAATTCAAGATATACAAAACATAGAGATTTACTCGTATCCGAAATCATTTTTTTGCATTCCGAAGATAGCCGCCAAATAAGTGACGGCACAACCTTGCATGGCTTTGCCATAAACAAAGCCAAATAAAATCAGACGAACCGATTAAAGCTAACGCAGACGTTCCATATACAAAAAAACCAATCGGTAAAATTAGTCGTATCGTTTCGCAAAATCAGGCAAACAATCGAAAATCGCATGATTATTCAGACTCAATAAATCAGGATATTTAACTGCAACCAAATATAATCCGCTGGCCTGTGCAGTTACACCGCCCAAGGCCCGATTTTGTGCGACCAGCACCTCGCGTGCCCAATCCGAACATTTCTTACCACTACCAACCTCAATCAACACACCAACAATATTACGAACCATATGATGTAAGAATGCATTCGCGACAACGTCAATTAAAACGAAATCCTGGTGCGCTTTTATATCGATTTGGTACATCCGCCGGAAAGGACTTTTGGATTGGCAGCTTTTTGCGCGGAACGATGAAAAATCGTGTTCTCCAATCAGATGTTGTGCGGCTTCCATCATTCTCTGTGAATTTAATGTTGTATGACACCAGGTAACCCGCCTGCGTAATAGGGCGGATTGGGTCGCTCGATTTAATATGATGTATCGATAATACCTCGCTATTGCGCTATACCTGGAATGAAAATCAGCGCTCACCTGTTTTGCCCACAATACTCGTATATCGTCCGGCAGCTTTGTATTGACTCCCATGACCCATGCGTTCACTGCACGCTCGGCACTAGTGTCAAAATGCACAATTTGCTCCACAGCGTGAACCCCCGCGTCGGTTCGCCCAGCGCTGAAAACCTTAATGGGGGCATCGGCAACTTTGGAAATGGCGTGCTCCAAAACAGTTTGAATTGTCCGTCTATTGGGCTGACTTTGCCATCCGGAAAATAAGCTTCCGTCATACTCCAGCCCCAAAGCAATCCTCGCAAGGGGCGCTTCTTGGTCTTGTTTCAACATTATTAGGAAAAACGACAAATTAGGCCAGTTTTGTCGCGTTCTGACGACAGAAGCTTCTTAGCTAAGTTCATATCGTTACACCAATACCTATTATCGTTGTCGCTAATTCAAGACATAAACAAGCGCATCTTTATTGACAGATTATATAAAAAACAAAAGAAATCAACATAATACCAAGTATTGAAATGCGGCATAGCCTTTGCTATGTCAACCAAAATGCTTCCGCCACCTAAGCAAATAGGGACCTATTATGAACAAATTGAGAATGCTGGCAATACTTGCGTTAGGTCTAATTTCTTTAGAGACACCGGCTGTTTCTTACCACCAATTAGACAATAACAATGATGGTTTGATTAGTAACGATGAAGCCCAGGAAATGCCTGAACTCGCAGGTCAATGGTCAGCGATAGATAGCAACCAGGATGGGAAAATTGATCAATCTGAATTTGCTTTATTCGAGATTGCGATCAATAAAGATATTGCCTCGGAATAAGTACCCAAAGATAAGTCACTTGTTAACCCGGGCTGAATTCAAGCGGGAGAATCTACGGCGGCCAAACCGGTGTTGGGAATATCGGGTTTTTTGCGCGCGGTATCTACACCCATCGGAATTCCCGTACAATTGCTTAACGTCAGGCTCGGTGGATTTAGATCAAAAGTAAACGGCATCAACTTACTTAGTGCACTTAAGCCCAGAATCTGTCGAGTACCGGCGGGAAATACGGCGACCTCAACATCGCGGACCACACACTTGTCAGCCAAAACCACACTGGTGATACGGTAAACTGGAACGATCATCGTCGCCCCGTTGGCTAACACACCTTCAAGTTTTTTCACGTATACGGCGTTACCGTTCTGCTTCAGTTGTACCAAGGTAGACTCGCTAATCGTGCTATAGCCAGACCCAGTGTCAACCAGAAAGGAAGAATCACCGGAACCCTCTATATGACCATCGACATAATAGGTATTGGTTCCAATAGTTTTCAATGAGACCTGTTGCGTACTACTATCCGCATAAACCGGCGAAGTAGCTAACAACACTAAAAACCACGGGCTAACTAATCTGAGCAAAATGATTTCTCCGAACGTCTATTTTTCCGGTTGGCATGCTACTAAGCTTAGACAATTTGGAAAGAAATATAGGACCACCCGTAGGCAACATGAGTAAGCGTGAACCGGGTCAAAGATTTTTCAGGCTATTTCCCGCTTCACCTGAAACGCAGAGAACAGAGAATCTGAAGAATTTGCCTAAACGACTTTAGGAAATGGGTTAGATTTAGCAAAAATCCGCGCATACAACACGAAAAATAATCAAACGATTTGAACAGGCTAGTACCAATCGTTTAGCGGGACTAGGCCAGTACTTCAACGATCGTACCAACGTCCAAACGGTCAAATAACTCGATAATATCCGCATTCTTCATTCGTATACACCCGTGAGACCTAGGCTGTCCCTTGACTTCACTATCAGGACTACCATGAATATAGATATATCGTTTTGCACTATCCACGTTGCCAAAACGATTCCGCTTCGGCTCCAAACCGCTCAACCATAGAATTCTGGTCAGAATCCAATCACGCTCTGGAAACCTGTCGGCCAACTGATTCGAGAAAACTTCGCCGGTAGGCCGCCTGGCTACAAATACTGCACCGGATTCCTGACCGGCACCTATTTTTGCTCGGATACGATGCCGCCCTCGCGGCGTGCATTCGCTACCCATTTTCTCGCCCACCCCATTTTTCGCTGTCGAAACCGAATATGAAAGTAGCACCCGTTTGCCGTCAATCAATTCAAGACGTTGCTGGGGTATAAGAACCCGGACATTTCGATTCGCCATCATTGCAGCACGAATTTCATTGGACTCAAGATTGTTTCTCGAACAATGCGATTGACTCTACATGGGCGGTTTGGGGAAACATATCCATTACGCCGGCACCGCAAATTGTGTAGCCCAATTCATTTACCAATACACCAGCATCTCGAGCCAGAGTGGACGGATTACAGGAAACGTATACAATTCGCTTCACACCCCAATCTGGCAAATATTTCAAGATATTTTTAGCACCAGCTCGGGATGGGTCGAGCAACGCGTGGGAAAAACCACCTTTACACCAATTCTCAGCATCTAAATCCTTGTCTAGATCTGCGACGTAAAATTGCACATTATCCAAATTGTTTATCAATGCGTTATTGCGAGCTCTATCCACTAGAGCCTGAGAACCTTCAACTCCTACAACGCTATCTGCATAACGCGCGATCGGAAGTGTAAAATTACCCAGCCCACAAAAAAGATCGAGAACCCGGGAATCTAGACTGAGATCCAATAATTCGACCGCCCGGCTAACCATTTTACGATTTATTTCCGCATTGACCTGGGTAAATTGCAGGGGGTGAAAACTGCAGCTTATACCGTGTTCGGGTAATTGATAGTCGAGCAATTCAATCGTATCGGAATCCAGAGGGACAATTGAATCCGGTCCTTGAGGTTGCAAATAGATCGCAAAACCAAAACGCTGGCCAAAATTTAGCAATCGTTCATTATCCTCTGCCGTCGTCGTATCCAACACGCGAAACACCAACGCGCGGGCATTATCACCAATAGCGACTTCGACTTGGGGTACGCGATTTTTAATGCTTAGAGCGTCAATTAAATCTGACATGTCACCCAATAAATGCCCTACCGCGGGATGCAAAACCTTACAATGCAGCATATCAGCAACATAAGGATTGCGCTTCTCTCGAAACCCAACCAACACGCGACCCTTTTTTGCAACGTACTTAACGCCTAATCGAGCTTTGCGCCGGTATCCCCATTGTGGGCCGTTCAGGGCTGGCCAGAATGAAATATTTGACAAGTGTGCAATATGGGAAAACTGAGCCTGCAGTAGTTGCTGTTTTACGTTAATCTGCGAATCGGATTCCACGTGCTGAAAACTGCACCCTCCGCATCTACCGTAATACTCACATTCTGGTTCAGTGCGTAGAGGAGAAGCTTCAATTACCTGGTCAACGCATCCTTCCGCATAATCCCGCCGCATGCTGGTATATCTAAAGGTAACCTCTTCCCCGGGCAGTCCACCGTCAACAAATGTGACTTTACCATCCACATGCGCAACGCCCCGCCCGTCATGACAAAATGACTCAATTTTTACTGGCACAGGTGATTCCGGCAGTTTTCTTCTTTTATGCCTACGCGCCATGTAATAAATACTATTTAAAACTTTGGATAGAAAAAATTGTGCTTGCTAGCACCCAAGATTCAATCAATTTACGATCTTTCAACCAATATCGGCGCAAACGACCCAAATAAAGTCAACTTGGATCCAAGCAGGATTATTCCGGGAAAACTCCTGTTGATAAATAACGATCCCCTCGATCACAGATTATCGTGACGATAACCGCGTTATTCAATTCTCGCGATAACCTGAGCATCGCGGCAACCGCACCGCCGGATGAAATACCGGCAAAAATTCCTTCTCTAGACGCCATCTTACGCGTGGTATCTTCAGCTTCTGATTGGCTTACATCTATTATTCTGTCGACCCGCGAGGCGTTATAAATTTTGGGGAGATATTCCTGTGGCCATCGTCTAATACCCGGAATTTTTGCGTCCGCCTCGGGCTGGACACCGACAATATTGATATCAGGATTTTGCTCCTTCAAATACCGGGAAGTACCCATAATGGTCCCGGTGGTTCCCATAGAACTCACAAAATGCGTTATCGTTCCCTCAGTATCGCGCCATATCTCGGGCCCGGTACCCTCATAGTGCGCACGCGGATTATCTGCATTTGAGAATTGATCTAGCACTACGCCATCTCCGTTGGCCTCCATCTCCCGTGACAAATCTATCGCAGCTTCCATACTCCCTTCGGCTGGGGTCAAAATAATATTGGCACCGAATGCTTTCATTACCGCTCGACGTTCAACACTCATGTTGTCCGGCATTATTAAGGTCATACGATACCCTTTAATAGCGGCGGCCATAGCCAATGCAATTCCAGTATTTCCGCTGGTCGCTTCGATCAAACGATCACCCGGTTTAATATCGCCGCGTGCTTCCGCGTGCTTGATCATACTCAAAGCAGGCCGGTCCTTTACCGACCCGGCAGGGTTATTGCCTTCAAGCTTAACCAATAATACGTTATTGGTTTTTCCAGCCGATCGCTGTAGCCTGACCATCGGCGTGTTGCCGACGAAGGACTCTAACGTTGGAAACTGCATTTACACCGCCTCAATCTTGTTTGGTATTACGTATGCGTGGCAAAAATCAGCAGGCGGGATGGGTTTACTAATTAAATACCCTTGTATGATATCGCAATCGTGGCGACGCAAAAATTCATATTGATCTTTGGTTTCGACGCCTTCGGCAACGACTTCTAAATCAAGTTTATGTGCCAGTTGGATCATTCCATCAATAACCGCTGAACCGGATTTATCCTCAGGAACGTCTCGAATAAAACTTCTATCTATTTTCAATACCTGAACCTGCAGCCGTTTTAGGTAATTGAACGATGAATATCCAACGCCAAAATCATCAATCGCAACCTTCACCCCCATATCACCCAAACGGTTAAGTTTTTCTATAGTTTCGTCAGCGTGCTCTAAAACGGTATTTTCGGTAATTTCGAGCTCCAGATATTCTGCATCCAATCCAGTGAGTTCAAGGCAATTTTTGACACCGTCGACAAAATTGGTGGCCATAAATTCTCGCACTGAAACATTAACGGCAACCCGCCCAAAGTATCCATACTCAACCTGCCAATTTTTAAATTGTTCACAGGCTGTACGCATCGCCCATCCACCTATTTGACCAATTAACCCAGCATCCTCAGCGATAGGTATAAAAATACCGGGCAATAAAAAGCCTCGCTTCGGGTGCTGCCAACGAACCAACGCCTCCGCTCCAACAACCTTAGATTTGTTGACATCGATTTTGGGTTGAAAATACAGTATTAATTCATCCTGCTGTATCACCCGGCGTAAATCTGCTTCAAGATCAATACGCTCAGAAATAGACGCACTCATCTCCAGGGTGTAAAACTGATAATTATTACGACCTAGAGCCTTAGCTCTATACATCGCAGTATCAGCATTCTTCAATAATGCCTCTCGGTCAGTTCCGTCGTCCGGAAAAATTGAAATTCCGATACTCGCACCCACATAGATTTCTTTACCGACAACTTGGAACGGGGTCGATAGCGCCTTAAGTATATTTTGCGCCGCAATATCAGCGCCCTTGGGACCATGGACTGCACTCAGCACAACAACAAATTCGTCGCCACCCAAGCGGGCCAATGTATCTTCACTTCTAACGCAACCGCCTACACGTTCGGCCAATATCTTGAGTAGCTCATCGCCCGCTGCATGACCCAAATTATCGTTAACATCCTTAAAATGATCGATATCGATGAACATAACCGCCAATTGATTACCGTTTCGTCGGGCATAGGCAAGATCCTGTTGCAAACGATCCGAAAACGCGATTCTATTCGGTAAACCTGTCAAACCATCGTTATAAGCAAGTTGTTTAACCTTTTCTTCCGATTTCCGCGCATCCAATACTCGTTTGACGCGTTGCCGCAATACGGCAAGATTTATCGGCTTAGGAATGAAATCGGCAGCACCTGATTTAAAGGCTCGTTCGACCGATTCATCATTTTCAAGCGCTGTGATCATCAAGATAGGGGTAATTCTACCTTCTGGTAACTGTTTTATTTCGCGGCTCGCTTCAAATCCGTTTTTCACCGGCATCACCGCATCCATAATGATCAAATCCGGGCCATATTGACAGAATTTCTCTATCGCGTGCTGGCCATTGGTCGCTTGCTCGATTTTCAATCCATCCGCCTCTAAGGCATTCGTAATGGTCAAGCGTGTACTTCTATCGTCATCGACAACCAGCACCAATTCACGCTTCCCTCGATCGGACGATATTCTTGGATCTTCGAACGAAGCCAGCTTCTGCTTGAGACAGATCTCTACCTGGCCAAATTCATTTTGTAAATCGGCGAATAACTTATTGACTTGTAACTCGGTAATTTCATCCTCTTGGGCCAAATCTTCAATCTCACGACAAATGGATGCAAACATATTAGCGCCCAAATTCCTGGAACTTCCCTTAAGACTGTGCGCCACTCCCATCAAGGCGATCCAATCTTTTTGTTTGACACTCTCCTCAATCTGATGAATATAATTGGGAGTATCTGCCAGAAACGCATCGATGATTTCGCTCACCTTGCCGCCCATGGCATTTTCCAAATTTTCAAAACTTTCAACATTAATTCTGGAATCCGGGCTGGTTTGGCTTACGCCACCGGCAACCACACTTTGCCTAAACAATTCACCCAATTTTTTTCGCAGGATAGCCAAATTTAACGGTTTGATTAAACAATCATTCATACCAACATCCAAGCAACGACGAATATCGTGCGGATTATCCACCGCTGTCATCGCAAATATTGGTACCCGTCCGGCCTTGCCGCTTAACGAACGAATCTTGCGCGTCGCTTCGTATCCGTCCATCACCGGCATGTTACAGTCCATCAAAATAATATCGTATTCTTTGCGAGTAACCAGAGAAACAGCTTCTTCGCCGTTCGACGCCACCTCCGCTTGGAAGCCGGATTCCCCCAACATTGCCTTAGCAACTAGTTGATTGGTTCGATTATCGTCTACAATCAATATCCGTCCCGCATCCATATCGACATTTTTGTCAACTGTGGCCCTGCGCTCGACGGAAGGCTGAACAACCTGGCCTTGCATTAAATCGCGCAAACACTTTTTAAGCGCCGCCAACCTTACAGGTTTATTCAACGTGGCATCGAAATCGTTTGCATTAGGCTCAAAAAAACAGGGCCGGGTTAGCACAACCATCCGTGTTTTGGATGAACCCAATTGTTTTCTGACCTTTTCCGCAAATGCATGAATCTGGGATTCACACACCGCTGGATCAAATATGCAAATGTCAAAGTTGCACGACCCGGATCCGTCGACCAAATTTAGAATCTCACTTTCGCTGCCAACTGATTCACACCTGCAACCCAAAGATTCCAAAGTACTGACCAAATATTGCCTTGAAGTCGCGTTGGGCTCACCAACCAAAACATTTTTTCCAGAAGCTATATGATCGGGCGCAAAATCTTTAAGAACTTTCAAACCGACCCGAAAGGAAAACGAACTACCCTTTCCGTGAACACTATCTACACGTAACTCCCCGCCTAATAGTTCAATCAACTGTTTACAAATGGTCAATCCCAAACCTGTACCGCCAAATTTACGCGTGGTACTGCCGTCAGCTTGTCTAAACGATTCAAAAATTTTATTTTGTGCGTCTTCCGGAATGCCAATCCCAGTATCCGTCACGCGAAACTCGAATAGCGATTTGCCTTCCTCATCATTTATAAATGATGTCTCAAGCACGACCTCACCCGAATCGGTAAATTTGATCGCATTACTCAATAAGTTATTCAATATTTGGCGCAATCGGGTAACATCGCCTGCGATAAGATCCGGTAAATCAGGCGGGATAGACAAGCACAGTTCGATGTTTTTGGTTTGTGCTGTTTCTGCAAACAACGCAGCGACTTCTTCCAAACATTCCCGTAACGCAAAATCAATTACTTCGAGCTCCAATTTACCGGCTTCAATTTTACTAAAGTCCAGAATATCGTTAATCAATGCCAACAATGCATCGCCGGAATTTATCGCCACATTCAAATATTCACGCTGCCGATCCGGAACACCAATTTCGTTGAGCAAATTGAGCATACCCAAAACACCATTCAACGGCGTTCTGATTTCATGGCTTACAACAGCCGCGAATTCGGCTTTAGCCCGGGCGGTTTCCAAAGCAGCATCTCTAGCATCCTTCAATTCCGATTCTCGTTGCTCGAGAACCGTCATCATGGAATTGAATGCGTGTTCCATATGAACAATGTCTTTTGGTCCTTCCAACTCAGCACGAATCTTGGTTTCCCCACGTTCCGCACGTTGCATAATTCCAGAGAGATTCTCCAGTGGGGTGGTTAGGCGCTTGGTAATATATCGAAGTATGATCAATAGCACAGAAGCTAATGAAATTGCGATCAATGCGTTGATGACAAGAATTTTCTGCGTCATCGCGTGTAAACCCCGTTTGCTGACTGCAACCAACACAAAACCTAAAGTCTGCGAATCCGGCTCGACCTCGCCAAATACCGGATCCATAAGATCATCTGCAAACGACGGAATAACTTCCGCACCAAAGTACCAAGATTGCCTGGACTCATGGACCAAACGTGCCTCCGAGGTCAACCCCGCTATCCAATCCCCCAAATCATCTTCGGAAGGTTCGCCCTCGGTCATCAACAATTTCTTATCTGGATAATATATCGAAACTTGAGCTACATCGGGAAAGCCCAGCAATGTTTTCGCCGGTAATTGAGCGTTCTCTTCTGAACCGTAGAGAAGGGCTAAGCGGCTTTGAGCTGCAAAGCCATTGGTCACTTGCTTGCCTTCACTGACAAATCGATTCTCGGCTGTTTGATTGACGACGAACGAAATTAACGACGACGAAATTACCGATAGAATTAGAATACCCAGGACAAACGTCGTCGAAAGTTGTCGGTTAAAACTTATATTTGGATGATATAACCAGGACATTGTGTAGCAGGAATGCTAAGGCCGCGGAAAAACCAAATCAAATGACCGCTCGTCCCTAGACGAGAAATCAATCCCCAAGTGCTTAGCCGTCCGCATATTAACGGCTACTTTCAAAGCGCGCAGGGTATTAATAGGAGACGGTATGGAATCCTCCGTGACAGTGCTGGCCAGTTTACCCAATTCGCGCCCCATTTTGAAGTTATCGGGATACATCGAAAACAAAGCTCCACGTTTAACATGGACTAATTTACTCGAAAATACAATCAATCTCCGTTTCCACGCTTGTTCTAACAAAGACGGCAAGACAGAATCCGAGTCGATAGTTGTAGAGTCCTGCAACAACCATATAGCGTTTGTCCGGCTATCGATATTCTCGGCCAATTCCTTATAAATCAATGCTGCTTGCCTAATGTCAGTTGCCAAACGCGCGTCAAGTGATAAATTCAAATTGCGCGCCGAATTCATTGCTTGATCGATCAACGCTTGATTGACATTAGGATTATAAATGACCGATATTGTTGTTATCGTCGGGACCAGTAGTTTTAGTTTCTCGAACAATACATCGGGGTCCGGCATCAAACTTATGCCACCCGCGATCGAATCAGACCCCTCTACCGAAGAGGGCAATATTGCGCCAATGACGACTGGTATTCCCAAATTCAACTGACTAACCGCCCTCATTCCTCCTAGACCCAGTGCCAAAATGACCTGGTTTTCATTTCCAGAAATTTCGGCCTCCAGCTTCGTGCCGCCAAGCGCTGGGTTGAATGTATATTGGTCTACTCTAGATCCGGTTTCGTATTCGATACCGCCGATGATCGTTTCAAATATTTTCTTATACGGCTCACGAACTTCAGGATAAACCACTCCCAATGCCGCGCCATTGGCAAATCCCCACACACTGGAGGCCAGGGTCAGGAAAAAGCCAAAAAGAATAAACCTAAAGAAATTACTCAATTCGTAATTCCTAAGCCAACGCTATGCGCTCAATAACGCTTATCGATAGTCCGCTCATATTCATTAACGGGTTACTGCAGGCGATAACGCAATTCAAAATAAAAACTACGTCCGGCTAACGGCAGGTCACCAGGTATCAAGCTCGAGTTCGCGTTTGGAAATGGCTGACTCGGTTCTAGCGCATTCGAATTAAATAGATTTCGGACAGACGCACTGACACCCCAATTATCAAATATATCATCCCCGCGCACAGTCATATCCAAGGTCACATAATTGGAGGTTTGTTTTCGACCATCACCCGGAGGACGTTTTCTATCGGCGACCCAATTAGCTTGGACATCGAAATTCCAGCGCGGCCAAAATTGCCAGTCAGCCCGGCCATAGAGCTGGTGCGTAGGCGTAAAACCGACATCTTGGTCGGTTGTATCATCCGTAGAAATCTGCAAAGCATAATTCGCTTTCAGCTGTAAATTACGGTATACATTCCATTGTCCCTCCAATTCCACCCCGTATCCGTTTTGATCCCCAGCGTTTTGAAACGTTTGGCCTTGTGCATCCGGAACAGTTCGGATGATATCTGCGTAGTCATACCAAAAGATATTCAATTTCGTGCGCAAGTCTTGCGTCGCTTGGTAATCGAAAGCAAGCTCTACGGTATTTATCGTTTCCGGATCTAAATTCGGGTTACCTTGAAGAACAGGATTATTGACACTGAATTGCTCGGTAAAAGATGGCGCTCGGAATGCTCGCCCATATAAGAGTTTCGAGGTCAAGTTGTATGAAGTTTGCCAAACGAGCGCTACCCTAGGATTAACAGTGCTTCCAAAATCAGAATAATGATCGTATCTAAGACCCGCAGTTAACGTCCAATCGGGTGCAAAAGTCCATTCGTCTTGAGCAAACACATAAGTTACTTTGCGATTCTGCGGGGTCAAAAACGGCGCGCTTGAGCTTACATCGGTCAAGCCCGTTGGTAACGGCGTGGGAAATAGACCCGCTTGAAAAAAATTCTTGGTTTCGCTAATTTTGTAAAGATCTTCTAATCGAAACCCGGCCCCCAGGCGGAGTTGATGACCTCGAAATCCGTGATAAATACCAGATAGCGCAGCACGATAATGACGCTCGAAACTATCTGGATTTCCAAGCACACCCTGCGGAAAAGTTCGCAATGTGTTCGTTGTGTCCGGAAACGCGGAACCGGGTGGAAACAAAACCAGATCAGAACGATTGGCGACATCAAAATAACTAAGTTGGGCGGTAATATCCCAATCGTCGAACGCATCTGTGTTTTGATAAGTTAAATCGGCGTTAACACGCGTACTATCGTTTGTACCCACGGGGTCTAATGCCTGAGCGCCTCCTGCGCCAGTTCCAACCCGGTCTCTATTTTGCAGCCCCACCCGCAAGCGCCAGTTAGATATGGAAAGATCCAAACGCGTGTCAAAATATCGGCGCCCAACATTAACTGGTCCGGGTGCCAACGATGCATCGGTAGCGAATGTTTGATCGCAAAAACTTTGCGCGTCCGCTCCAACCGTTCGTCGTTGGCCACTTGTATCACCCGCTTGGAATGAAAACGCTATATCTAAATCTCCAATATTACCACCGTATTGGAGCCAACCCTCCTTGGTCGCAAATTCTCCCGCCCTAAAACCGATGTCCAACCCGTCAATGTCTTGAGCAGTTTTCGTAATGATATTAATCACTCCGGCAAAGGCATCCGCACCATATAATGCTGAGCCCGGTCCGCGTATAACTTCGACCCGGGCAATATTATTAACCGGCATACCGCCCCACACGATACTTCGATTTCCGGCAAATACGTTCGTAATCTGTATTCCATTAATCAACATCAAAACCTGTGGATTGAACTCCGAATGAATTCCGCGTATTTGAAAAATCGGATTGTAAGCCTGTGCCGAAACTGAAACGTGCAGACCCGGTACTGTTTCCAGAATTTCGTTTAGCTCGGTTGCACCAATTTTCTCGATATCCTGGGCTGTAATTACCGTAGCAACTGCGGGTGCCCGTCGCAGGAGCTGTTCACTTCCTGTAGCGATACTAATGTATTCTTCTCCGCCGTAAATTTCGGCCAAATCGGATTCATCTTGATAATTCAAAGAGGAATGAGATTCCTCCTCTTCCCCACATCTAACCAAAGAAGAGCTCAATACAAGTATAGAGATTACAAGTAGTTGAATAAATTTCTGGCTATTCATTTATTACCACCACATCGGAAATAAGATGATTGTTTGTTGTCATAATCTATGTATAAAAGAATTGCCTAAACTAATTTGGGTATTCCGAAGTTAAACACCTATTTTTTGACCTGTCCTCAATCCAAACCCTCTAGTCCCATGACCTTTGATTTGGACCCAGGTAGTTGATCCTTTCACAACGTAAAGGAAATAATGTCCCTTCAGCATGGGATACCCCATCAATATAGCAAGGCAAAAACCCTGCAGTGAAAATTGGGACGACAAATAGGTATGACTCCTGTGCCGATAATCCTATGTCTGCACAGAGAGCTGCTACCAACCCAGCATAGTTCAATCGCATCCTTCGTCTAGTTTCCAATAGAAGGCTCTCGATCTTAAATGCCATGTCCATGTAGGGTCCATGCTGATAGTCCAATCGGCGCAAGAATCTCAACATTGGTTTAATGCGCTCATCAGAGCTTGCTTTAGGTCTTCCATATCCAGCTATTTTTCTGAATTGCTTAAGTTCTGATGTGATTAATTCACTCAACGAGCCGCCGTTACTGATAGATTCCACAGTAGATTCCAAGAATTTAATTGCGTTTAACAGAGGCTGACCGCCGTAAATTTCTGCATCGGACACAGACAATGCCGCAGCCACGGCTAGTGAAGCAGGACTTCTTGCTGTTCCGCAAAACCCGGCGATTCGGTTATTCCAGATCCTTGGATCCGGATAACTGGTAAATACCCAAATGGCGTTTAGAATCTTCAAGTCAGCTTCATCAAAAATCCTTCCTGTGATTCCGTAGATATAGAGTTTTATCCAGGGCCAATCGGCCAAATCTTGATGAAGATCTTTGCCTCGAAAAATTGTGCGTTTTGGGAGCATTGCTGCGCCCATTCGCGTTTGCCATCGGTCTTCGCACTGGTGCAGTTGATTAGGACCTTTCACAATTAGTTTTTCCTAGTATTATCAATCTGCATGAGGATAATCTAGCAACTCAACAGCGTCGCCAAAAAAAGGGTATTTACGCCAGCCCATCTTTTTCTGTTCAAGAGCGTGCACTGCGGCACCCGGCAAGCGAAGCATCAAATACAACATTTCTCCTTGGTTGTAATCTAGAGACAGATCGATGCATGCTGCCGCTACGACGGCGATCATAGACAATGGCATATCTACGGCAGTTTCAAGATTCGATACATTTCGCTGCAACCATTTTACATTTGCAGCCGTAGGCACACTTGCTAGGCAATCCAAGATCTGCTGAACTGGCTTGGAGCGACTCGCGCCATATGGATCAAATCCTGGCACATGTGATAAGTGCATCCAATCATCTCTACGTTCTTCTTTTGGAGGATTTGCCAAATAATGCGACCATAAATCAATATCTTGACCACATTTTGACCAAATTTGCATTAATGCGACCAACTCCCTGCTACCGCCAAAACCTCCCGCACCTACGGCGAGAGCGGCTATCAAATTCGATGCGTTATTTGATCCACCTACAGCGCCGTTCATCGCCGCTCTGACACTTAGGTCTCGAGGACCTGGATTAGCTAGTGCTATAGCGAGTAATTCCAGAAGTCGTGTTTGATGAATTGAGGGCCTTTCGCCCATTAATAATAAGTAGAGGTATTCTATCCAACCTGCTTTCGGCAATACCTCCCCATAAACGTCAAACCCACTGCAATAACAAACCGATGCAGCAAACGGATTGTCAGCTTCGGGTACTTCTTTCCAGATTTTGCTCGATATTTTTTCGGCGCTCATTCATCCTCCTTGCGGCGGCCAGTGCCTTGACCCGCATCCCCATGGGGGGGACCTCTTCCGGGTCAACGTATACATCCAATAGTGTCGGGCCATTAAGAGAGCATAGCTCGTTAATATTCAGGTCGGTTAGATCACTCGGGGACTTGATTGTGTAAGCATTAATACCCATAGACTCCGCGAATAAGCGAAAATCCACTTCAGGTAAACGATAGCCAATTTTCTCAGCATTCGCCAATCGTTGACCGTGCTTAACCATACCCAGTGCCGAATCATTCAACACTACAAAAATGACAGCCAACCCCTCGGATTGCGCCACTGTTATTTCCTGACCGCTCATCAGCATACTGCCATCCCCGGTAATACACACGACAGGACAATTTTGGTTCGCGATCGCCGTACCCACAGCGGCTCCAATGGCCCAACCCATGGATGCAAACTCAATTCCTGCGCGGTAGCTGGAAGAATCAACCCTCGGCTGTCGTTTTTTGCGCCGTCCCGCATCCAGGAAATCCACCCGCTTCGGAGATCGCCGATTTCGCATTCTGCGATCGACCGGGTGAAGATAATGCGTCGCCCATACGTAACTGTTACCCGCATCCGCTAGGAAATGTGTCGTTGGGGGAAATAGCTGCCCCAATTCCTTCATGAGACGCTGCGGTTTTATAGGCGTACTTTCGTCGTTGTACTTTTCAGGCTCCTCCAAAGTACAGCTCGGTAGTAGATTGTGCTGTATGACGTTGTTACCAGCACGCTTAACCTCTGATTTTTCCGTAAATGACGCAGGATCTTGTTCGGTTTTAATTTTGTAACGAAAAAGATTCTTGACCAAATGAGTACAAATTCCCTCGATACAGCCTACCACCTGTAACCGCGCCATAGGTGAACGAATGAAATGGGTCGCGACGGAATCTATATGGACCAATCGTTCATTGAGCAAAGATTCTTCGTCCCAGCCGCCGGTTGACAATTCACAAAAATTTGTCCCCACCGCTAACACCAGGTCGACCTTAGGATCACGCAAAGTTTCGACCGCGCTATCATGCCCAGCAAATCCAAAAACCCCCCTAAAGAGAGGGTGATAAGAACTCACCAATCCTTTACCATCGATAGGCGTAACAATCCTGGCACCCAACAGAGTGGCTAAATCTATAACCGCGTGAGCAACCCCGCTGCACCCGCTCCCCATAACAATCACGATATTCTGTGCGTTCCATATTTCCTCAAGCAATTGTGAAACGCTTGCGGAGTTGAATGAACTCTCCGCGCCCATAATGACATCCACGTCCAATGAATAATCCTTCATTTCAGCAGGCGCATTTAAAATATCTACGGGAATCGATAGATGGGCTGGCCCGCAGGGTGACCTCAATGCGGCCATTACCGCGGCGACCAGTTTATTTTCGAGCTGCGCGGGATGTGAAACCAATGAATTATATCGTGTGCAATGATGAAACATGCCCAAGGTGTTCAAACTGGTACACGACGACTCTTGAAGCGCTCCTTTACCAAAGGTACTCAACGCAGTTTGCGCGGTAATCACCAATTGGGGAATTTCATTTTCATAGGCCGAAGCCACACCGGTGATCAAATTGGTCGAACCGGGCCCGGTAGTTCCACAGCAAACACCCAATTTTCCGCTTTCGCGCGTATAACCATCCGCCATGAATGCGGCCCCGGTTTCATGTCGCGAAACAATTGCACGCACACCGCCACGCGCTTCGCTTCTGGACATCGCATTGTAGAGAGGTTCTATCGCACCACCCGGAATTCCGAAAACAAATTCAACACCTAATTTTTCAAGGTAATGGATAATGAGGTCACCATTTTCCATCGGCTTCGAATCGATTCCATGATCAACCTGCTTGCTTTTGCGTTCTACGTGAACCGTGCCGATTGATGCTTTACTCATTTATTAGTACCTGCCTGTGACGGTGACGGATTTCGACCTGCACTCAGCCCTAACTCTGCTGTTACGTATTCAAACCAGATAATTTTTCGCATGGAACCTCAGGTAAGCAAAATAAATTCAGTTATCAACATACTCCGATTGCCGAAACAAAATACTAGCGTTAGCTATAGAATTCCTAAGCCTATACCTACAAAAATAGCCAATTTAAATGAATATCCCCACTAATCCATTTACAAATACGACACATTAACGCAATCGCCACAAACGCGATGCACGTTTCAGTAAGAAAATTTTTCCGCCACGTTGCCTATTATCCGAATCATCTTCTAGCCACACTTATTTCCGTCATCAATCGAAGGAACCAATTATCATGACCGATAGTCGATAACTATTGTTTAGTCTAGTCGATCCTGAAAATTTTGCTGCTCAATAAAACACAGCAGCGTAATAAAATCGGTCTATTCTGACCAATTTTCATCAAACTATCAAGTTCTTATCGCCGATTGGCGAACACCGCAGGTAATATAAACAATGGACCTAAATTAAAGCGGTCGCCGATTAATCCAACTTTGTCAACAAACCCAAGACCTCGCATTTTTAAAAAACCGCATCCATGGCCCATCACCATCAGAAACAGGGTTCGTCCAAAAATTTTGGTTACCCCTAAAACAACGCTCAGGATGTGGCATCATGATGGTATATCGGCCATCTTCATTTGTTAGTGCGGTAACCCCCAAATCAGACCCGTTTGGATTAAATGGGAACCGGTTAGTTTTACTGCCATAATTATCGATATAACACAGCGGAACAATTGACCGATCGATCGCATCAGCCGCGGAGTTTTCTTTCGAAAATATGGCTTGCCCTTCACCATGTGCAACGGAAACTGCGAGTCTAGAATCTTGCATTCCGTCAAAAAATATAGAGGGTGAATCCAAGACCTCTACCATAACGATACGTGATTCGAACTGGTCCGACTTATTTCTCACAAAGTTAGGCCATAATTCGGTTCCAGGTATTAATTCCTTGAGATTGGCGAGCATTTGGCAACCATTGCAAACGCCCAACGCAAAAGTATCTGCTCGCGCAAAAAATGCCGCGAATTCATCTCTGGCACGTTGGTTATAAAGAATTGTTTTAGCCCAGCCTTGACCCGCCCCTAGAACATCTCCATAGGAAAATCCACCGCAGGCAACCATACCTATAAAATCCCGCAAGCCTATCCGCCCGGAAATAATATCGGTCATGTGCACATCTACACTGTCAAAGCCTGCCTGAAAAAAAGCCGCGGCCATTTCAACATGTCCATTTACACCTTGTTCGCGCAATATCGCAACACTAGGGCGCCGCGCATTAATAGACGGTGCGCGAACATTATTCCCGACGTTATAACTTAACGCCATATGTAAACCGGGATCCGCATCGTCACTAATATTATCGAACGCTTGTTGCGCACAAGTCGGATCGTCGCGAATAGCTTGCATCATAAAACTGGTCTTAGACCAGATTTTTTGAAGTTTGCTTCGACGAGTTGAAATCAAGTCGATATCTCTATACCTAAAAGTAATCGATTGTTCCAAATGTGGCGATCCAATTGCATGAACACAATTCCCTAAGCCGATGTCACTAAAGGTGTCCATAACCCGGCTTTTGTCCTTAACCCTAATCTGCAGGACTACACCAAGTTCCTCGTTGAACAAAGCGGCCAATGGGTCGTTTCCAAGGCAATCTACAATGATCGTTAGACCAACCCTGCTAGCGAACGCCATCTCACAAACTGTGGCCAACAGTCCACCATCAGATCTATCGTGATAAGCCAACAACACACCATCACGCTTCAACTGCTGGATACACCCGAAAAAACCCTTAAACTGCTCTGGATTATCCAAATCGGGGCAATTGTCACCCATTTGCCCATAGACCAGAGACAAAGCCGACCCTCCCAAACGATTTTTGCAAAAACCCAGGTCTACTAGCACCAACAAGGTTTCTCCATGCCCCATTTGCAACTGCGGTGTCAAGGTACTCGCCACATCTACAACCTGAGAAAACGCCGAAACGACCAGTGACAGAGGGGATACCATTTGAATATCTTTATCCCCGTTACGCCACATTGTTTTCATCGACATCGAATCCTTTCCGACGGGAATCGCAATCCCTAATGCCGGACACAATTCCATCCCTACGGCCTTAACAGTATCGAATAATTCTGCATCCTGCCCCTCGTATCCGGCAGCCGCCATCCAATTGGCTGACAATTTGACATTCGAAAGATCGTCTACCTGGGCTGCGGCTAAATTAGTCAAAGCCTCACCAATCGCCATTCGCCCCGAAGCCGGTCCACTAATGACTGCTATTGGTGTGCGCTCACCCACAGCCATCGCCTCTCCTGTCTGCGAACAATAGCCTGTTGCTGTAACCGCGACATCGGATACAGGAATTTGCCACGGCCCCACCATTTGATCTCGAACAACCAAACCGGTAATCGATCGATCTCCAATCGTAATCAAAAAGCTTTTGTCCGCAACGGCAGGCACCTGCAAAACAAGCTCGGCAGCTTCATTGACATCAATTCCGGCAAAATCCAACGATGCCAAAGCCCTTGGATTTCGTACAACATCTCTATGCATTCGCGGTGTTTTACCGAATAACAAAGACATTGGTATATCGATCGGATAATTATTATTTTCATCGTCAAATAATTCGAGTTTTTCTTCGACTAGCGTATGTCCCACGACCGCATAAGGACAATGCTCGCGCGCGCAAATCGACGCAAACGAATCCAATGATTCAATGCTAAGCGCTAAGACAAACCTCTCCTGCGCTTCGTTGCACCAAATTTGCAATGGTGACATACCGACATCAGCGCTAGGAATCGAACGCAGTTGCAAGCGTCCACCTCGATTTGAATCATGCAAAAGCTCAGGGATCGCGTTGGATAGTCCACCCGCACCAACGTCATGAATTGAAACTATTGGATTGACATCCATCGCGCAACAGGCATTAATAACCTCCTGACACCTACGTTGCATTTCAGGGTTTCCCCGCTGAACTGAGGCAAAGTCCAGCGCTTCATCGCTCTCGCCGGACGCAACCGATGACGCCGCACCGCCACCAAGACCAATCAACATCGCCGGCCCACCCAATACGATTATCGCAGCGCCCTCCTTAATTTTATTTTTAGTAACGTCTTGTGCCCGAATATTACCCATCCCCCCCGCGATCATTATCGGTTTGTGATATCCGAATAACACTTCTGTTGATGGCCCCGAAATTGTCTGCTCAAAAGTACGAAAATAACCAACCAAATTAGGTCGGCCAAATTCATTATTGAACGCGGCTGCACCGATTGGTGCTTGCAACATGATGTCCAAGGCCGACGCAATACGATCCGGCGCGCCATTGTCCGCTTCCCAAGGTTGGGTATAGCCGGGAATACGTAAATGAGACACAGAAAAACCAGTCAACCCAGCTTTAGTGTGTGAACCTCTCCCCGTTGCTGCCTCGTCCCGAATCTCACCGCCGGACCCCGTAGCAGCACCAGGAAAAGGCGAGATTGCGGTTGGGTGGTTGTGGGTTTCCACCTTCATCAAAAGATGAATCCATTCTTCTCTAAAACCATAGTGCGCTGAAATGGGATCGCGGTAAAAAGAAAAGGCTTCAACACCTTGCACCACTGCGGAATTATCGTGGTACGCCGAGAGAATTTTAGTCGGGCTAACCTTAGCAGTATTGCGAATCATATCGAACAGCGTTTTTGCTTGGGATTCACCATCGATGTTCCAATTAGCATTGAAGATTTTATGGCGACAATGCTCTGAATTTGCCTGCGCAAACATCATTAATTCAACGTCTGTCGGACTACGACCGAGCGATAGAAAACTTTTCGCCAAATATTCAAGTTCGTCCTCGGACAAAGCAAGTCCTAGATCAAGATTGGCTGCTCTCATTGATTCAAGCGGCTTATTCCCCAATAAAACGGATGCCAGTTTTTCCGGAGCTTGAGTCTGGAACACCTGCTGAATATCTTGATTGATCAAAACACATTCAGTCATTCGATCGAATAACTGCGGAAGTATCCGGTTGCGCTGCTTTGCTGAAAGTGGTCCGCCAGATGCTGTTTTTAATCCATAAATTATTCCGCGCTCTATTCGGTTAATCGTGGATAATCCGCATCGCGATAGAATTTCAGTGGCCTTGCTCGACCATGGGGAGACCGTACCGCGTCTCGGTACAATCGTGTAAGAATCGTGGAATTGGCTATGGTCTTTAAAATCAGATTGAGAACCGTATCTCAACAGTTGCTCAAGTTTGTTTCGTTCTTCCAGAGCCAAGTCGCGCTCAGCATCTAGTAGATGTATGAATGTACCGGTAACATCAATAATAAGCGGTTCCAACGCCTGCAGTTCTGACAGCAACCTAACACGACGAAACGGTGAAATGGCCGATGGACCAGAATATTTGATAATCACTTATGGGACTGAAACTAATTGCAAAGACATCGGATCAATTATGGTACTCCGGATTGAGATTGAACCAACTGCAAAGATTTGCGCTGGCCTCCAATTTCTGACCCACTATCGTTTTAATTGGAATATATCAACAACTCCAAAATATTACTGAAAATGTTAAAATAACCACTCAAAATAGACTTTAAATTATTGTTTATTCTCTGATTGTTGGCGAATAACTTGTTTCTGAATCATCTTCAGCACATTCAATCCAGGACCCTCAGACTGAGGTTCTCCGTCATCGTTCAGAATCCGAACCTCGGATACGCCGCCATTATCGGAAAGTTTGATTTGATATTCTTCTTCTGTGCCCGCTGCGCTATCATCGCTCCAAAATGCCAAGCCAGACCAAAAGCTATCATTGGCTTGATTCTGCTCATCACGAAAAATAATGTAGTAGAGTCCTTCGGATCGATTTAAATCTTCAATTTCGATCTCCAAACGACTTAACGCCCGACCAACCATACGCCAAGCGATTGGGTAAGATTCTTCGATTTCTATATAACTTCCGCTATCTGATGTTGCAACAGGTAAATCAGCTTCGGGTTCGGAAGCAACTACGGGCTGTTCAATTTTCGTAGCCGATGGCTGTACATATTCTGCCGGACCAACATCAACCGAACCACTCACTGATTTGATCGGAGTTTGTTCAATCGTCGCCGCACTAAGATCTGGAGGAATTTCCAAGGGCGGTATTTCAGAACTGTATTGATATTCTTTTTTTCTATCCGGTAAAACTTTTTCCATCGAGCCGCAACCGGAAAAAACCATCGAACAAGCAAACAAAATCAAGCTACTGACATAGTTAGTATTTAGTTTCATAGAACAAACAAATTAAATATTACCGAGCATTGGTCAAATTACTTTGGCTTGGCGCATAGCATCCCTAACCTTGTCTTGATATTGTGGATGAAGCCATGTAAGTGGTAAGAGTATACCTTTTTCGATCAATCCCATCTCATACACAGCCCATTTCACCGGAATCGGATTAGATTCAATAAACAATTGTTTATGTAGCGCGGCAAGACTTTTATCGATGCTTTCCGCCAGTTCGCGGTTACCTGAAATAGCAGCGGCGCACATTTGGTGCATCAAACTAGGCGCAACGTTGGCGGTCACCGAAATAACACCTTGCCCGCCTTGTAGACATACTTCGCACGCGATCGCGTCTTCACCAGAATATAACGGAAAATCATCGCCACAGAGTTCATGGATACGCCGAGACCGAGCAATATCGCCGGTGGCTTCTTTAACGCCCACTATATTGTCGATCTTTGCCAATCTTGAGATCGTTTCTGGCAACATATCGCAGGCCGTACGGCCTGGCACGTTATATAATATCTGGGGAATATCTACAGCGTCAGCAACGGCTTTGTAATGTAAATACAATCCTTCCTGAGTCGGTTTGTTGTAATACGGGGTAACCAGTAAACAAGCATCTGCCCCAACTTCTTGCGCTCGACGGGTTAACGTAATTGCTTCTGAGGTCGCATTAGCTCCGGTACCCGCTATGACCGGAATTCTTCCGTTTACACGCTCGACCACATGACGAACTACGAAACAATGTTGATCCTCGTCTAATGTTGCTGACTCACCGGTTGTACCTACAGCAACGATAGCGTCCGTTCCCTGGTCGATATGAAACTCGATCAAACGGTCCAAACTCTCAATATCTAGCGAGCCAGATTCATTCATCGGTGTGACTAAAGCTACAATACTACCTTGGATCATTCACTCCATCCTACGTATATTAAACCGTGCATATTACCGCGTACCCATCAAGTCTGACAAGAAATTCGAAGCATTCCGTTGTACACCTTTTCGCTCAACCACGAAACTTATACGACGCCAGTCATCTACGCATTCAAATGCTAATCCATGACCTCATCGAAAAAATATTTGTATTGGAAAACCATTGCGTGATCGCTAGTATTTTCGATCTAGAACGATACATTTACTTTATGCAGTTGCGAATAGCGCAAGCCGTGAATTCAATCATGCTTTATAATGCGACAACTTTTAAGTTACACCCAAAGAAAAGAACTCTACCGACCGGTTTATGCATGAAAACGCCAAGCCCGTAATCATTGCCTCTACCTAATCAACACCACTTAACCAAAACTCGGACCATTAACGAATTATCTTCATGGCAGAAAATGCGATAAGCACCAAAATACATGCATGTGTGGAATGGATTTTCTTCTTTTTCGCTGCCGTATACTTTATTGTATGGGGTTTGGTAATTTCAATTCTGGGCCTATTGGTAAGACCGTTTTTGACCAAACAAAAATCTCAGCGACTAGCCCAGTCGTCTATGCATTATCTGCTCAAGTCGTATTTCTTCGGATTGAGTCTTACTGGGTTATTTCAACTCGATTGCACAGAATTAGATCGCCTCAAAAATGAACGTGGTATCCTCATCGCACCAAACCATCCATGCTTAATGGACGCGTTATTTATTTGCTCGCGTCTACCAAATGTTATTTGCGTTATGAAAGCGTCAGTATTGCGTAATCCTATTCTATTTGGCGGCGCCTGGTTAGGAGGATTTATCCGAAGCGATTCTGCTGCGCGATTTGTGCAACACTGCGAACAAACATTGCGCGATGGTGGTCAACTGCTCCTCTTTCCTGAAGGAACCCGCAGCGTAAATTATCCGATAAACGAATTCAAAGGTGGTTTCGCACTTATTGCACAAAAATCAGGGGCGACAGTACAAACCGTTTTTATAAATGCCAATAGTCAATTTCTTGGCAAACATTGGCCATTATGGAAACGACCATCTTTTCCATTGATTTACAGCGCCAAACTAGGTGACCGTTTTCAGGTCAATCCAAAACAAAATCACAAGAATTTTACTAAAGATTTAGAAAATTATTTCAAAAAGAAATTGCCCGAGCAGAATCAATCTTAGTGCTTCTACCTTAGGCCATCTGTAGATAATGCCTCAACCTTCTAACACGCATCTTATTCTAATCCCAACGTACAATACCGGGCCGCTGGTTATTGAAGTTGTGAACAATGCGCTAAAACATTGGCAACCCGTTTGGGTTGTCGTTGATGGAAGCACTGACGGTAGCGGTACAGCACTTGATGACCTAGCCAATCTGCAACCACATTTATGCATTTTGCATCATAGCAGCAATAAGGGTAAAGGCAGCGCAATCCTGACCGGCATTCAGAGCGCTGCAAAACGTGGATTTACCCACGCATTGACGATGGATGCTGACGGCCAACATCCGCATCAAATGATCAGAGAATTTATGGAAATCTCGTCCAAACATCCGCAGAACATGATTCTAGGCAAACCTATATTTGACGACGAAGCGCCAATCGCACGAGTTCAAGGAAGAAAGATCTCGAATTTCTGGGCAAATCTAGAAACATTGTGGGCCGGAATCAACGATTCACTATGCGGATTTCGCGTGTACCCTATTCAGCCACTGATAGACGTGATGGAATCTTGTGTTTTTGCCCGGCGTTTCGACTTCGACGCGGAGGTCGCTATTCGAATGGCATGGCGTGGTATTCCGTTGATTAACCGTGAAATTCCAGTCCGATACCTTGAAAAAAATGAAGGTGGCGTTTCACAATTTCGTTATATACGGGACAACACTCTGTTGACATGGATGCACATTCGCCTATTTCTAGAATTTTTGGTTCGCTTTCCGTTACTGGTCTACCGGCGAATCAAAAATACAGTAAAAATTTAGGCTAAGGCGACATTTCTTCCCAAAGAATGGACAATATATTGTTTAGGCAAGCGACAAATTAGGCATCATATGCTTAGGCGAAAAAGATTCCGAATTAAGCAAAGCAATAAATTCTGCAGACGGGACAGGCTTAGCAAATAAGAAACCCTGAAAATATTCACAACCTAAACCAACCAAAAATGCCAGTTGTTCTTCGGTTTCCACACCTTCTGCAACGATACTCAAATTTAAACTCCGCGCCATTGCCACAATAGCTGTAACGATTGCCATATCATTTGGTCGAGCCGGGATATCTTTAACAAAGGATCGATCAATCTTTAACACATCCACCGGAAACGCGGTTAAATAACTCAACGACGAATAGCCCGTACCAAAATCATCTACGGCCAGTGTAAAACCCATTTCCTTTAATGCATGCAACGCCGCAATATTTTCCGTTGCGTTTTCCATGATCAAGCTTTCAGTCAACTCTATTTCCAAAAAGCGAGGATCTAGACCGGTAGTTTTCAATATCTGCTCTAGAGATTTTACAACTTTGGCGTGATGAAACTGTTGACCGGAGACGTTTACAGCAACGCGGAGATCGCCAATTCCAGCCAATTGCCAAACTCTACTTTGATTGCATGCAATCTGTAAAGCCCAATCGCCCAACGCATTGATCATCCCCATATCTTCGGCCATCGGAATGAAAATCCCCGGCGAGATAATTCCGCGCGTCGGATGCATCCACCGCATCAGCGCCTCTGCACCGAAAATTTGACCAGTTTTAATATCTATTTTGGGCTGATAATAAAGCCGCATTTCATCCCGATCTAGCGCTTTCCTCAACTCATTGGCCAAATTCAATCGATCCGCCGATCTTTTGTTTATTTTTTTCGCGTAGAATTCATACGTATTACCACCACGTTTCTTCGCATGCGACATGGCAACATTGGCATGCTTGATCAGCGTATTTGTCTCATCACCGTCATTCGGGTAAACCGAAATGCCAACGCTCGCCGAAATGAAGGACTCGTGACCTTCCGGGTTGAATCGTTGACTCATCGTACTTAGAATACGCCTCGCAACATGTGCCACATGGTCCTCATGATAGATTTCCGAAAGTAAAACGGTAAACTCATCCCCCCTACTCGACATACGCTAACCCTGGACAATTCCCCGTTTGGGCTAACCAAAAAATCACACCCTTTGACGCAGGAATCAAGTTTCTTGGCAACTTCTCGTAATAACGCATCCCCTACCCGCGGACCTAGTGTATCGTTAACTTGCTTAAAACGATCCAGGTTAATTTGCAAAATGGCACAACTTTTCAGATCTCTTTTAGCGTCCAACAGGGACCAATCGACTTGGTCCATAAAGGTTCGTCTATTGCGTAAACCGGTTAACGGATCATAAAATGCCAAGTGGTCTTGATAGGCCTTGGCTGCCAGCGTGTTTCTTAGGCGCAAGGCCAATTCGCTTGCATCTACCGGTTTTGCTAGAAAATCGTTCGCCCCCAATTCCAATGCTTTAAGCTTTGTGCTCGCATCGGTAGATGACGTGAGTACAATCACAGGAATATGTTTTAGTAACTGTTCCGCACGCAATTGAATGAGGATCTCAAAGCCACTCACCTGGGGCATCATCAAATCGAGCAATACAACATCCGGACGCTCTTGCAACACGATACTAAACGCCGCCGCCGACTCACTCGTTTTGATAAAGTGCCTGTACCCTGAGTCCTCCAAAAATAATTGAAGAATCTCAATTGTACTGGGTTCATCGTCAATCATCATGATTTTGGCATCCATTAAGGTGTCAAACTCATACCCACCAGCCTGTTTGGGTTGTAAGACGCCCACTTTGGTTTCAGATTCAGTCTCGTCACCAACCGCCAAAACGTGGGCAGGGTTATCAAGTATATTCACAAGTCTATAACCTCTATCAAACTCTCATTGGATATCTTTTATCAATTTCTCTAACTCATCGGCCACATTAGGTAACGCATATAAAATACTTTCAATATTCGCATTAAGATATATTTGCTGCTATCTGTGGCTCTATGTTTTCCGCTGGCACAACTACTTTTTCAGCCAATTCTTTCAAACTCACCAACACTTCTTGAATCCGATTGTCGTCATTTTCTTTGGCCGCAATTTCTAAACTAGCGGCGGGTTTCGTAAATTCATCGAAACCGACTGTACCTCCGGCGCCTTTCAACCAATGGGCCAAATTGGCAAGCTCTTCATAATTCTTTTCTTGCCAGCATTGGTCCATCATCAATAATTGTTGCCGAAGCCGATCTACAAAACTCAAAATAATATCTCTAAACCTCGGATCATCTGCTAACCGCGATAGCACAACAGTATCCCCGGTCTCCTGGCCCTCGTTTTCAAAGTCTTCAAATGTCTCCGGCATTGCATCATCCGGTGTAGTACGCGTTTGCGAGTTATTTTTTAGTTCAGAATGGTCTGTATCACTATCAACGCCTGGGACGACAATTCTGTCGCTTAGATAACGCAATTTGACGATCGCAGACTCAATATCGCCTGAATGCTTTTGTTTGATAAGCTTTTCTAACTCTTTGGCAGGTTCTGTGAACATATCAAAACCGACTGTACCACCCGCACCCTTCAACCAATGCGCCAAACTTGCCAGCGTGTCATAATTTTTTTGCTGCCACGCAGATTCCATTTCTGCAAGTTGCACGTCAAGACGCTCGGCAAAAGTCCGTATTATTGGATGGTACCGAGAATTATCGGACAATCGGGAGACCAATGGCCATTCTTCACTAGATGGATTGGCAGCATCCTCAGCAACTTCGGTTTTTTCTGTAATAGCATCGCTTTCTGTAGGCGAAATATGGAGTAAACCCGCCAAAGTCTCGATCAACAACTCCAGATCCAAAGGTTTACTTTGATAACCCGAGTAACCAGCCGTCAAACATTCTTGTTCCACGCCCTTCATTGCGTTGGCCGTTAAAGCAATAATTGGGGCATCAACGCCATTCCTTCGCATCAATCCAACCGCGGTAATTCCATCCATAACCGGCATTTGGATATCCATTAATATAATGTCAAATACCTGCAGTTGCGTTTTCTCGAATCCAATGCGGCCATTCTCGGCAAGTTCGACGCGCAACCCGACATCTTCCAGTACCAATTGCAACAGTTCTCTATTCTCTTTACCGTCATCCACAACCAAAATATTCGCGGCTGGAAACTCCCAATGCTTGTGTTCCTTACGGTCGGTTTGATGATCTATGGACACCACTGCTTTAGCATCTATGAACTCGACGTCGTTTAACGGCCCTGTATCGACCGACACCGTAAACGTCGTTCCTTTGCCAAACTCACTGCTCACCTCTATATCTCCGTCCAATGCGCGAGCAAATTTACGGCTGATTGCCAAACCCAAGCCTGTCCCACCAAAAGTGCGATGGACAGAACTGTCCGCTTGGACAAATGGATCGAATATCACGTCAAGTTTTTCTTGGGAAATTCCAATGCCGGTATCACGAACATCGATCAACAATGATGATACATCATGCGTTTGGCGGTGACGCAGTACAATTTTGACGCCTCCCTGCTCGGTAAACTTAATTGAATTACCAATCAAATTGGTTACAATTTGGCGCAAGCGCGCCGGATCACAGACGATCGTTTCGGGAACCGATCCCTCAATTTCCAAATCCAGACTGATCCCCTTTTCCCGCGCCTTAATCCCAATCGCCTGAATTACTTCACGAATAATAACGTGGGGAAAACAACGAACTTTATCTATTTCCAATCGGCCTGATTCAACCTTGGATAAATCCAAAATATCATTGATCAGCGTTAACAAATGTTTCCCACTGGAATGAATGGTATCTAGGTATTTTGTCGAATCCCCATGATTTTTGCCGTATCCACGTTTCAATACTTCGGTAAACCCAAGAATCGCGTTCATTGGAGTTCTAATTTCATGACTCATATTGGCAAGAAACTCACTCTTCGCTCGATTCGCGGTTTCCGCATTTTCAATGGAAACACGCAATGCAGCTTCTTTCTCCTCCAACTGGGTCACATCCTGAAAACTAACCAATACACCACCGTTTTTATCTCCCTCGCCCAGCACAGGAGAACAATTAACAATAAAGGTTCGTAATTTCGAATCAGCATCTTTCAACTTCAGCAGATCTTTTCTTTGCGAACTACCTTTATTCAACGAATAACTCCAAGGGTAAACCCTCTCATTGTCGCCTTCATCAGTCTTAAGGGACCAATCTAGATCAGATACTTTGCTACCGACCAATTCTTCAGGCGCCTTACCGACAGTTGCAGCAAATGATTGATTTGCAAGAACAATGTATTCGTTATGGTCAATGACCAACAAACCCTCGGTTAGGGTATCCAATGCTGACCTTACGCGTCCGGGAACCGCATTGGACGGATCAAGGTGCCGCAGCATGCGGGACAAATAAATGTAAAATAATATTAAACTGCAAAAACCCATAAATGCAATCAACTGTACCCTTGGGCTGAGAACGAATCCTTTCCATCCCGGTATGGATAATGAGCGGCAACGCAATTCAAGATAGCCCCACTTCCTCTGCCCTGCCCAGATAGGAACCTGTAACTGCGAATCGATTGAATAAGCTGAAGAAAGGTTTTTCCATAGTTGTTTGTGCGCACCTACACTGACCAAATAATCCCCATCTATTCGTCGTATCCCTGCCGATAAAATATCTTCATTTCTTTCAACAACTAATTTGAGGTCTTCGTGTAAACGGTCTACATCTTTCTGTCCCACAAATATCGAACTATTCACCGCCAGAACTTCTGCTAAAGCGGCTCGACTCTCTCGAATCGCGCCTATACGATCGGGAACTAATCCCAAGAAAAGAGCGGTCAATAGCATGCTGACCACGAGTAACGACTCGCCGAGTGCGATATGAAATTTAGCCGATAAACCCTTCATTTTAGATTTCGCGTTGTAAAATCCAGTCCCTAAAAAATCATTCAGATTTTGTAACTGGCTCAGTATTCTTAAAATTTTGAGTAAGTTTGTTTTTCGCCATTTCTACTTTTAATTTAGCCAGGGCCGATCCTTTTCTAACCAACGAATCCAACGAATCTTTCTCGCTAGATTCATCGTCGGACCGTCCAGCCATACTACCTAGAATGGGTAGTGGATCAATCATCCGCCAAGCCGGTAAAGAACTTAGAACGCTGCTCAGCAAAACGCCGCCCCGAACCAACCATACGACATAACCGACCGATAACCCGGTCGTCACTGCAACACTGGAACCGACTACAGACTTTTGCAATTCAGTTTCTTCCTCAACGTTCTGACGCAATCTGTCCAATTCCCTGATAAACTTTTGGTCCTGGGCAATCTGCTCTGCATTTTCCGTATCCACCAAGCCAAATATTTCAACATCTTTCAAGCTTAGACTATTCAGTTGATTCTGATCGGCGCGAACATTCCGCGTCCGGTTCGGATCTTTGTCATATTGCCCATATTCTGTGTTAATTTTATTGCTGTCGGCCGCAGATGGTTTAGCGCCTTCCCTTGCGTTTCCCACATAATCTGAATTGTTCGAAAACATAAGCAATTCTTCGGATAACGGTTCATTCGGCACTTCGTCTCCAGGTTGTTCCGGTTCTTCGGTAACTCTCGAATTTTCAACTTCTGAGGCCTTGCTCGAGAATTCGGGGAAAGATACTGGTCCAAGGGTGCTGGATTGAGATTGTCCGACAGATCCCTGATTTGAAGCGGCTAGGACTGCGCTGTTGGAATCCAATTGAACCGTCACTACAGCAGTATCAGTCAATCCCATATTATCGGTGACCTGCAGCGTGATCGTGAAGATATCAGTAGGTTGAGAATTTAACAGCGCTTCATCAGAAATCACTAGATCGCCGTTTGTATTTAGGCTCAGCGCACCGCCGCTGCTATCTGATAGCATACTGTAGCTCAAGCTATCTCCAACATCCGGGTCGACCGCTTTGGCGTTACTCAGTACTGTCCCCAAACCAGACGCTTTGTCGAGCTGAACTACGCTATCAAGAAGTTGAGGCGCCTCGTTTTCATCCAACACCGTAACCGTCAGGTTTTGGACCGCAGTCCCTCCATTACCATCATCTACCGTCACAACCACCTGATAAACATTGTCCTGCCCCAGGTCGGCGGGATTTTCAAAATCCGGTGCAAAATCGAAGACCAGTGCTCCAGTATTGATAACTACAGAAAACATCCCCGCATCCACACCACCTGATATCATGTAACTCAAGGTTTGGGCGGGAACATCCTGATCCGTCGCGATTATATTGACGACCGTATTGCTATTCTCGTTGATATTGACGGCGCTATTTGAGATCACGACGGGGACGTCGTTTTGATCCGAAACATTGATATTGAGATCTTCTTGATAACTTTGCCCACCGGCATCCTGAACCTCGATCCTTACATTATAGACAGACTGTATTTCGTGATCGAGAATACCGTCCGACACGATCAATTCGTCATTATTGATACCGCCGATGGTAAATTTTGCCTAATCCGTGCCACCAACGATGGTATAAGCAGCCGAATCTCCAATATCAGGATCGACCGAACTCAGCTTTCCGACATTCAAACCGGGATTGGTATCGATGTTTTCTGATACGGTCGAATTGCTCAGTGCAATATCGATGGGTGCATCGTTGACCGCGTTGACCGTGACCGTGAACGTGGTTTCCACGAATAAACCGCCGGTATCGGTCGCCCGGACCGTGATATTCGCGCTGCCGTTTTGGTCCGCCGCATAATCCAATGTCAAGGTTCCGGCGACGCCGTCGATCAAGGTCGACGTGAACAACCCCGCATTGGTGTTGTTTTGCACCGTGTAGGTCAGATTCGCATCCGCATCTTCCGCATCGGCGAACGCCGCGAATAAATCAATCACTGTATCCGCCGCGTCTTCGTTGACCGTCACATTGCTGATCCCGGTCGTCGTCGGCGTTGCGTTTGCGGTCACATTGATATCAAAGGTTTGATTCGGCGAGGTCTCCACGCCGCTATTGGCCGTTCCACCACTATCGGTCACCGATACCGTCACCGTCGCCGTGCCCGATTGGCCCGCTGCCAGCGTATAGGTCAACTGGCCGCTCGCATCGATGCTCGGCGCCATGCTAAATAATCCCGGATTGTCGTTGCTCACCGTATAGCTGAAGGTTTGACCGGATTCGTCCGTACCACCGCCGGCGGCCGGTGTTGCAAAGCCCGCAACCGTCTGCGCGCCGCCATTTTCCGGTACCGTCTGATTACCCAATGTCGTAAACGACGGCGCGTCGTTGACCGCGTTTACCGTCACGGTAAACGTGGTTTCCACGATTAAACCACCGGTATCGGTCGCCCGGACCGTGATATTCGCGCCGCCGTTTTGGTCCGCCGCATAATCCAATGTCAAGGTTCCGGCGACGCCGTCGATCAAGGTCGACGTGAACAACCCCGCATTCGTGTTGTTTTGCACCGTGTAGGTCAGATTCGCATCCGCATCTTCCGCATCGGCGAACGCCGCGAATAAATCGATTACCGTATCCGCCGCGTCTTCGTTGACCGTCACATTGCTGATCCCGGTCGTCGTCGGCGTTGCGTTTGCGGTCACCGAGTTGATTAAGCTTATCGCGTTGAGTGCTTCATTAGCACCTGATAATCCAACATCATCACCATCAAATAGAATACTCGCGCTGACAATGCTATCGGGTATGGAATCTTGGAGAGTCCGGTTGACCGTCAACGAAAACATGTCTTCCGGATTCCCAGTTGCTCCGCCATTAAGCGTGGCCGTATTGTTGGTTGTTATTAAAAGAGTGCCTTTAGCTAAATTAGTGCTACCCAATGTCACTGCGTCTTCAATTAATTCCAGTCCTTGGATTTGATCGCTGCCCGTAAGCCCGAACTGCGCAGATTCGCCGTCTAGCAATAGCTGTGGTGTTTCGGCACCGTTTGTACCCACATAGGTATAAATATTATCGTGCAGGCTTCCCCCGGAATGTGCAATAAGATACGTACCAGCATTAAGTACCGTATCCAAACCGATTGTGACTTGCTTCTCGACGATCGTTATGGCGTGTATATTGGCCCCGATCGTATCGTCCAATAGAAGCTCGTATTTTCCTGTACTGGGTGTATAAACCACGACATCTCTATTGTCTACATTGATGTTGCCGCTAGTAGAAGGCAACGAGACTGCGTTTCTGAAACTCAATACGACCTGACCAATTTGAAGATCGTACGGAACACCTCCGCCTGTCTCTACTGTAGTTGGTGTACTAACAAAGTGCATCGCTCGAATATCTTCTTGCAAAGAATATTCGCTGGAAAAAACTCCACTGGTCGAATTTTCTCCAAAAGTCGGCGCCGGTCCTGCGAACGACATGACGTCTTGTTTATCCCAATTTACTACAGGGCTATTGTTGTCGTTCGTCGTACCCGTTGTGGACAACCATAGCGCCAAACCGGTTACGTCAACCTGAGCCGTAACGTTCCCGGTTGATTCCAAGCCTTGGTCGTCTTGGGCAACAACTTCAAACGCGTTAAGGATACCATTGGCGTCCAAATCAGGTATCCAATAGGCATGGTTGCTGCTGTCAATCGTATCGTTACTCCCGGCGACCCATGCGGTCGCCGTTGCCGAGTCGGCGCCGATTTTAAGTATACCGCTCGTGACCGCTTTGACGACGAAGGCTTGAACGGTACCATCCGAATCTGCTTGGTCGCCTTGCGCTGCCAATTCAGCAAATGTTATTTCTACTTGTACGTCTTCGTTGGTTGTATCGATCGGATTGCTAAATGCCGTGAAGGTCGGAGGACTATTGAATGTCCCGAATTGACGCGCAAACACACCGTCACCGTCACCTGGCCCTTCACCACTCCAGACCACGACGAAATTTTCCAAGTCAATGACGTCGACCGAGGACAGGTGTTGATTACCGCTTGTAGTGGTATTAACAAGAAATTCACTACCAAGAGCGGAACCGCTGGAATCATATTTGCGCGCGTAGACACCTTTGAGGTCACCGTCACCGGTCTTTTCATAGGTAACAATAAAACTGCCATCAGCTGCCATTGAGATTGTCGGGCTGTCGCTGTCGCCACTGTCAATCTGGAACCAACTGTAATTTTGGGAACCGTCCGCAAGGTAGCCTTTACCCCATACGCCAGACCCCAAACCATCGACACGGTAAACTACGGTGAAATTTCCAGCTGCGTCGGACGCAACCGACGGGATCCAGCTGTCTGACAAACCGTGATCAACTTCGACATCGCCGCCTTGAATGTTTCCGCTACTGTCAAATCGTTGAAAATAAATCGAGTTTCCCGGCTCGCGCCAAAAAATCACGAAATTTCCAGCGTCATCCATGGTTGCCGCAGGATCGATTTCCGAGCCACGATCTATAACATTGGCCAACTGATCGGTAGCATTCAGTGCCGTACCATTCGCGTCAAAGCGACGATAAAATATGCCATCCGTATCCCCCGGACCGTTACCCTGCCAGGTAATCACAAACTCTCCAGTCGCATTCATCGCGATCGTTGAATTTTTTTGCGTCCCGGTTGCTGTGTCATTAACCCTAAATTCACCACCTTGTTGGGTTCCGTTTGCAGAAAACTGCCTGGCATAGACGCTTTGCGGGGTTCCATCTTGATTGCTACTGGTCCATGTCACGACGAAATTACCGTCTGCATCGGACGCCACCCGCGCCCATTGTTGGTCGTCTACTATTGTTTGGTTCACAAGAACATCGCCGGTAATGGCTGTCCCGGACGCATCAAACCGGCGTGCATAGACGCCTTGACCAAACAAGGCATTTTCGCCGGTCCAGGTGACGACATAGCTGCCGTCTGCCGCTACCGGTAGATTTCAAGGTAGTTGTCGCATCAATAAAAAGATTAATGAATCGGTTGACCCACTGAATGAACGCCATTGTGATCGGTTTTATCAGGATTTAGACAAACCTGTGAGCACCAACTCCAGTTAC